>OWID01000222.1_pt1 | contig 25076 bp, 22 predicted proteins | sample 1732661 | NCBI WGS metagenome assembly OWID01 (sample SAMN05065739, study PRJEB22554) | human gut metagenome | biome: ENVO:2100002; feature: ENVO:00000062; material: ENVO:00002003 | host: Homo sapiens | place: USA
GGCGGGATATGGACGGAATCCGGGCAGAGCGGCAGGAAGTGCGGCGGCTGGTTGACGGTGTGCAGAATCGCAGACAGAAAATGCTCCTGGAGCTGCGCTATATTAACGGCCTGACGGTGGACCAGATTGCGAATGAGATCGGAAAAAGCCATAAATGGACGCGGGAGAGCCTGCGGCGGGCTGTTGATGCGCTAAATATGTAATGATACAGGGCGGGGAATATCTCCGCTCTTTCTTTTTATCTATTGTTAGCCAAAACTAAGTAAATATTTACCCTTTTCGGGGTATTACTTCCCTGTGTTATGTGTTAATGTAATATCATCAATAATTGCAAAAAAGCAGATTTCAAGGATCGCTCCGGTGGGGTGGTCCTTTTTTATTGCCTGAAGGAGGGGGGCTTGTCAGCGCTTTTTGCGCAGAGACTCATATTCCCGCAGGGAGGCCAGCGCTTCCCGGGACATGGGGATGATCACCGCAATGTTGAACACGGTCATCAGGCCAATGCCCACATCGCCCAGGTCCCACACGAAGGTGTAAGCGGCGAGGCCGCCCACGAACAGCATCACCAGGGCCAGAATCTTGTAGGCGGTCTGAGAGGCCCAGTTGTCCCCGAACAGGTAGGCCACGTTGGACCGGGCGTAGAACAGTACGCCGATGAAGGTGGAGAAGCTGAACAGCAGCAGGATCAGCGCGATGAACACCACGCCGAAGGAGCCCAGATGGTAGTCCATGGCTGTCTGGAGCAGGTCCATGCCGGAGAGGCCCGCGATCGTCTCTGCCGGGGTCAGCAGCATGATCATGGCCGTGCAGGAGCAGATAACGATGGTGTCCAGGAACACGCCGAAGGCCTGCAGGAGTCCTGCCTTGGCGGGATGGGTGATGTCCGCCGCGGCAGCCGCGCAGGGGGCGGAGCCGGAGCCGGCCTCGTTGGAGAAAAGACCACGCTTGACACCCTGCATCAGCACGGCGCCGAAGCCGCCGGCCACTGCCTGGCGGATGCCGAAAGCCTCCTCAAAGATCTGGGAGAACACGGAGGGCAGAAGCGCTGCATTTTTCACGATGAGGAAAATGGTCATGAGGAAGTAGAGCCCCGCCATGATGGGCACCAGCACGTCCAGCACCTTCACCGTGGCGTGCTTGCGCAGCACGATGACGGCGGACACGGCCACAAGGGCCACCGTGGTATAGAGCGGCGGTACGGAGAAGGCATTATAGAATGCGGAGGAGACGGAGTTGCTGATGACCTGGCTGATGCCGCACCAGCAGATCAGGCCCGAAATGGCGAAGAGCACGGCGATGACAGACTTGCGGCGCCCCTTGGCCAGAAAATCGTGGATATAGTAGGCCGGGCCGCCCCGGTAGCCGCCGTAGAGGGGGTCGGGCTGCTTGTGCAGCTGGGCCAGCGTCGCCTCTACAAAGGCGGTGGAGGAGCCGATGAGGGCGGAGAGCCACATCCAGAACACGGCGCCGGCGCCGCCGGCGGAGATGGCCGCCACCACGCCGATCAGGTTGCCCATGCCCACCCGGGTGGCCGTAGAGATGACCAGGGCTTGCAGGCCGGAGATGGCGCTGCCGTTGGTGCCCCGCTTTTCCACCGTCAGCCGGAGCATTTCCGGGAACAGCCGGACGGGGAGGAAACGGGTGCGGATGGTGAAAAAGATACCGGTGGGGATCAGCAGCAATACCAGCAGGGAAAGACCGATGCTGCCGCCGCCCGGCAGGGGCAGCGTGATGAGATCGCCCCACAAAAGCCCGTAGGCCCGGGAGATCAGCTGGACGATAAATTCCATGATAAAGCCTCCGATGAATCATTCCGTGATGTCCGGCGGCACAGGAAGGGGGGACTCTAGGCATTTAAAGCGCAAATGCGCCGCGGGTGCTTACCATTGTACTATGTCCGTGGCCGGGATGCAACCGCTTTTTTCCATTTCCGTGCCGCCGCCGTAAAAAAGCGCGGGGAAAGGTGTGGACCTTTCCCCGCGGGAGCGGAGAGACCTGCGTCTTACTCGCTTTTGATGGCCTCCAGTGCCGGGATTTGCACGGCCTTGTTGGCGGGGTAGTAGCCCGAGCCCAGGCCGATGAGCACGGAGAACACCACCGCAAAGAGCAGCAGCCACGGCGGGATGACGGAGACACGGGTCACGTCGCCGCCGCCGAACATGGCGGGCAGCAGGTTTTCCAGCGATGGCCCCAGAGACACCAGGTTGATAGTGACGGAGGCGCAGAAGCTGATGATGCAGCCGATGACGCCGCCGATGAGCCCGATGGCACCGGCCTCCGACAAAAACATGATCCGGATATCCGTCACATAGCAGCCCAAGGCTTTCATGATGCCGATCTCCCGGGTGCGCTCGGAGATGGACATGATCATGGTATTGGTGATGCCCAGGGCCGCTACGAACAGCGAGATGGCACCAAGGCCCCCCAGCATCATCTGCTTTTGCTGGGCCTCTTTTTCCATGGGCTTGCGGATGCTCTCCATGGACTCGGTGTTGTAGCCCATGCCCTTGATGTCCGTTTCCACCCGTTCCACCACCGAGATGTCTGTGACCTTGACCAGAACGGAGTCGTAGGTGCGCTTTTTCTTGGCACCCGGCACCTTTTCCAGGAGCTTTTGCAGGTCGGAAAGGCTCATGATGATGCCGTCGGAGGTCTCGCTGCCCTTGGAGTAATCCTCCTTGGAAACACCCACGGAGCGGATGGGGAGAGAGAGCTTGGTGCCCTGAACGTTTGCTTCCAGCGTATAGGTCTGGTCCAGGGGATTGAAGTAAGGGTCGGGGATGTTGCGCTCCGTGTCGCCCATGTCCAGTTCGCCGCCCCAGCGGTCGATCATATTTCGTCCCTCAGGGCGCAGGGTGTCCTTGAAGTTATAGGCCAGGTACTGTCCCGCGATCACGTCGCCGCTGCGCTTGACCGTGCTGCCGCTGATGAGCTGGTAGCCCATCTTCTCCATGGCATCTGTGTCAAGGCCCACTACCACGGCCCAGTCGGACACGTACCGCTTTCCGGTGCCGGTGACCAGGCGGATGTCCTCTGCCTCCAGAGTCTGCTTGGGGGTGACGGCCTCCACGCCCGGCAGGTTCCGCAGGCTCTTGACCAGGGCGTCGTCCAGCTTGGTTTTTCCCCGGCCCCCCTGGGGGGCGTTGACGGTGATGATGGTCAGGTCGCCCATCTGGGCCAGGAGCTTGTCCTGAGACTCCTTCATGCCGATGCCGAGAGACACCATGATGACGATGGAACAGCAGCCGATCAGTACGCCCAGCACCGTTAAAAAGGTGCGGGACTTCCGGCGCATGAGGTTTTGCACGCACATGCGGAAGATATCCTGTTTGCTCATGGGTCAGCTCTCTTTCCCGGCGTCGTCCGGCGTCTCGTCCTCCCAGGAATCCCAGCCGTCGGCGGCAGCTTTGGCGTGCTTTCTTCGGCGGATCACCACCACGGCGGCGATGCCTGCTGCGGCCGCGACGCCCAGGCCGATCCACAGCCACGGCAGACCAGGCTCTTCCATGGGAGGCAGCTCGTCGCCAAAATCGTCGGGAGGAGGCAGCTCCTCCGCCTGGAGGGTGATGGGGAACGTCTTGACCTGGATCTGCTGATCTGCGTTTTCATAGGAGATCTTCAGCACCACGTCCACCGGGCCGGCGGCCGTGGGGGTGAGGGCAAAGCCGATGGTGCCGCTGGTGCCAGCGGTGATGTTGCCTAAGTACTGGGTGCGGGCGGGGGTATCCACGCCGTCGCCCTCCACGATGGCCTCCACATTGGAGATGTCATCCTTACCCTTGTTCACGTAGGCCATGGTGACCTCTGCCTCCTCGCCCACATTCACGGTCTCAGGGACCACAGGGGCATTGAGCTGGAAGCGGTCAGGCTGGTAAATGGGGACGGAGATGCGAATGTCCGCGCTGGCGGAGGTGCGCTTGTCGCCGTCCACATACTCATACTTGAAGCCTACGCCGATGCTCTGGGCGCCGCTTTTTCCGTTGGGCACCGCCCGCATGGGCACCTCCTGGGTCTGGGCGGCGCCGGCGGCAAGGGCGTTGTAGTGGAAGGTGTTGGTGCCGCCGTCCATGGTGAAGTTTTCACCGCCGTCCACGGTGACCACGATGTTTTCGATCTTGATGCTGCCGGTATTCTCAAAGGCAAAGCGCAGGGGGAAGCTGCTGCCCGCCGCCACGGAGCTTTCGCCGTAGGTGAAGCTGCGGATGACGATGTTGGGCACGGGGGTGTCCGCCTTGGAGGGCACCAGGGCGGAGAAGTTGATGCGGTCGGAGGCGGTGGCCTGGGTAAGCATCCCGCCGCTGTCGTAGCTGTACTTGAGCTCTGTGCTGATGGACTGGTTGGTGGAGGAGATCTCCTTGAGGGCCTTCACCCGCACCACGATGTCCCGGGTGGCGCCGGGGGCGATGTCCTCCAGCACGAAGGTGGAGGTCTCGTTGAGCACGATGAGGGAGTCCGACGGCGCCACGGTGGCCACCGGGGAGACCAGCTTGGTGGAGCCGGCGTTTTTGAAGGAGATGGTCACGTCCCGGGTCTCGTCCGGGGCGATGGGCTTGTCCATGGCCGAGCGGGTCACCAGCACCACCGGCTGGGGGGTATTCTCCCGGCCCAGGGCGGGGATGGCGATCTTATCGGTGATGCTGCCCTGGATGGTGGAGATATTGTTGTTGTAGTTGAACTTCATGTCCACGCCCAAAGACTGGTTGGGAGAGGCGATGACGCTGGCGGCCTTGAGGTGGATGGTCAGCGTGGCGCTCTGCTTGGCGGCGATGTCCGCCAGGGCAAAGGAGGTGCTGCCGCCGGAGATGCTCAGACCGTCGGAGGGAGTGAAGGTGATGACCGGGGACTTGAGTCTGGAACCGCTGAGGTTGCGGACGGTCACGTCCAGCTCGATCTCTTGTCCGGCCTCGATGGGCTTGGCCATCTCGCTGCGGGAGATGAGCACCATGGGGGCAGGGGCGGGCTCCTTGGGCTCGTCGTCATAGGTCCGCTTGGGTGTGTCCTCATAGACCTTGGCCTCTGTGATGGTCACTTCCAGGGTCTGGTAGCTGTCCGGCTCTCCGGCCCGGCCCACCTGCAGCCGCAGCGTCTGGCCGGTGCCTTTGTACTTAACGCCGGAGAGGGTGACGGCATAGACCAACGGTGCGCCGTCGGGAGAGGTCCTGGCCACGGAAATGCTGCCGCCGGAAAAGCTGTCATCCAGCTTGGTGATGTCCAGGGAAGAGGGACTGGAGGAGCCGGTGCCGTCACTGGTATCCTTGATGGAGACGGTAATATCTGCCCCGGCACCTTTTTCCAGCTGGGAGACGGATTTTCCGCCGACTGTGACCGTATAGCCGGTTACATACAGGTTCCGGTCTTCCGCCCGGACGGCGGGCAGAACGGCGGTCAGCAGGGCCAGAATGGCAAAGAGCGCGCAGGCGCTTCGGGTCAAGTGATTGTTCATGGGTGGGTCCTCTCCTTTTTGTTGACTTGATTGGAAACGATCTCGCCGTCGATCAGCGTGACGATGCGGTCGGCGTAGGATGCCATTTCAGGGTCGTGGGTCACCAGGATGATGGTCTGGTGGTAGTCCCGGGCGAAGGTACAGATCATCTCCATGATCTCCACGGTGGTCTTGGAGTCCAGATTGCCGGTGGGTTCGTCGGCGAACACCACGTCCGGCCGGGCGATGAACGCCCGGGCGATGCCTGCCCGCTGCTGCTGGCCGCCGGACATCTGCCGGGGGAAGTGGTCCAGCCGGTGGGAAAGGCCCACCCGGGTCAAAAGCTTTCGGGCGGCCGCCTCCCGCTCGGCCCGGGGCACGCCCCGGAACAGAAGGGGCAGAGCCACGTTTTCCGTGGCGGTGAGGTTTGGCAGCAGGTTATAGGACTGGAACACGAAGCCCAGGTGCTTTTGCCGGAAAGAAGCCAGCTGGTTTTCACTCAGGCGGGAGATGGGCACGCCGCCGATGAGGACTTCGCCCCGGGTGGGCTTTTCCATGCCTGCCAGCTGGTTGAGCAGGGTACTTTTGCCGGAGCCGGAGGTGCCGAAGATGCAGCAGATCTCCCCGCGCATGACGCTGAGGTTGATCCGCTTGAGGGCTACCACCGTCTCGTCGCCGATGGGATATTCCTTGCGGATGTTTTTCACTTCGATAATGGGGCGGCTGCGGGGATCGGTCTGGTTCATGGTCGCTGCGCCTCCTTTCTGAGCGTTATCATAGCCGGTCAAGCTTTAAACGCCATATAGAGCGGTTTAAGATTTCTAAAGGAAGCGTACAGAAAAAAGCGCCCCCGGATCCATTCCGGGGCCGCTTGGAGATCAGAAGGGGTCAGGCGGAGGGATACAGGGGCAGCCGCAGCAAAAACTCCGTGCTGCGGCCGGGGGAGGGCCGGGCGGCCAGCGTGATGCTGCCGCCGTGCTTTTCCATAATGCGACGGGTGATGGCAAGACCCAGGCCGCTGCCGCCGCCCGTGCGGGCGTCGCTGCCCACCACAAAGGGATCGAAGATCCGGGCGGCCCGGTCCGGCGGGATACCGGCGCCGTTGTCGCCCATGCGCAAAAGCGCCATGGAGCCGCCGGCGTCCAGATCAAAATAGAGGACCGTGCCCAGGCGGTTGTGGCGCAGGGCATTGGAGAGGAGGTTGTCCAGCACCCGGCGGAATTGCAGCGGGTCCACGGAGCAGAGGACCGGATGGTCCGGGATGGAGACGCTGAGGGAGAAGCCGGCAAGGTCGATCTCGTCGTACTTGCTGGCCAGATATTCCCGCAGGAACTCCGCCAGGTCTGTCCGCTCCGGGTACAGGAGAAATTCCGGGTGCTCCACCTTGCTGTATTCGTGGAAGGCGTTGACCAGATCCGTCAGGGTTTCCGCCTTGGCCTGGATAGCCCGCAGGTATCGCTCTGTCTGCTCCGGGGGGACCTTGCCGTCGCAGATGGCGCCGATATAGCCCGAGATGACGGTAATGGGGGTCTTGAGGTCGTGGGAGATGTCCGCGATGAGCTTCTGGCGGCCCTCATCCAGCCGCCGCCGCTCCGCCTCGCTCTCCGCCAGACGCTCGGAAAAGCGGTCGAAGCTCTCTCCGATGCGGCGGATCTCCCAGGTGCCGCCGCAGTCGCCCACCCGGCTCATGCGGCCCTCCGCCTGGGCGGACACCGCGTCGTTGAGCCGCTGCAGTGGCCGGCCGATCTTGTTTTTCAGCCACCAGATGAAAAGGCCCGCAGCTGCCAGATAAAGCGGGATCACCAAAAGCCAGATCCGCCAGGAGGCGTTATAGCGCTGGTAGTAGGCATCGGAGTCAATGACGGCGTCCCGCAGTAGCAGGATATAAGCTTGCCCGTCATTGTTTACGAACTGGTGGCGGGAGAGGTAGCTGCCGTCAGAGCGGCGGCCGTCCAGCAGCTGAAATTCCCGGGGAGTATAGGACCGTTTTCCGTCCTCAAATCCGCCGAATACCACCTGATAGTCCTGGTCCAGGATCATGACGCCCTCTACTGCGGTGGTGCCGTCGGTGCGGTACTGGTGGCGGATGAACAGATAGCGGGGCTGGCCGTTGGACGGCAGCTCGTAGGCGTCCACCATGGAGCTGTCACCATATACCGGGATGCAGGCCAGCTCTTGCGCTGTATAGGCGGCGTCGAACCCGTCGGCGGAGGCATATACCCGCGTGCCTGCCGTGTCGTAGACGGCAAACGAGCTGCCGGAGCGGCCGGTGTAACGCAGAAGCTGATCGTAGCTTCCGGCGTACAGGGCCGGATCGGACAGGGCGGCGCCCCAGTCCGCCGGCTGGTAGAGAGAGCCCAGCCATATGTTCCACAGCACGAATACGCTGCCCGCGATGGCCAGCAGTGTCAGAGTAAAGAGCAGATAGTTTTTTGCCAGGAGGCCGAACAGGCTCCCGCGCAGCGGCTTATTTTTCAATTTTATAACCCAGTCCTCTCACAGTAATGATGTGGCGGGGATTTTTGGGGTCATCCTCGATCTTTTCCCGGAGCTTGGAGATGTGCACCATCATGGTGTTGTCGTCTCCTTCAAAGTAGGTCCCGATGGCGCCCTCATAGAGCTGGATCTTGGTAAAGATCCGTCCCGGGGAGCGCATGAGCATGGCGAGGATCTTGTATTCCATGGGGGTGAGGAGAATGGGCTGGCCGTTTTTGGTCAGCTGGAAGCTGGCGGTGTCCAGGGACAGATCCCGCACGGTGAGGACGCTGCCGCCGGTCCGCTCCGCCCGGCGCAGCTGGGCTTTCACCCGGGCCACGATCTCCACCGGGTTGAAGGGCTTGGCGATATAGTCATCGGCGCCCAGGTTCAGCCCCAGGATCTTGTCGTTGTCCTGGCTTTTGGCGGAGAGGATCAGAATGGGGATATTGCTGTACTTGCGCAGGGCGCGGGTGAGCTCGAAGCCGTTCATCTCCGGCATCATGATGTCTAAGATGGCCATGCTGGGGGACTGTTCCCGGGCAATGCGCAGGGCAGTGGCGCCGTCTCCGGCCTCGAGGACCTGAAAGCCCTCTCCCTCCAGGTAGAGGCGCAGAAGATCGCGGATATCGGCATCGTCCTCGGCGATCAGGATGGAAGCGTCCATACGATGTCCTCCTTTTTATGAATGTGCCGTCTCCCGGCGCTGTTCTTGTGGGCCTATTATAACAAATTCCCATCTTCCGTCAAACCCTGGAAAAGCGCTGTGGGATAATCTTTAGAAAACTTAAGAAAATACGGAAAAGGGAACAAGCGAAAAAAAGACCGCCTGCGGCAAAGCCGCAGGCGGAAAGCTGAAAAGTTAAACGCACGGGGGAGGTTACAAAGAGCGCTTGAGCTGCTGCATATTCTGGTGGATCTTGGACATGGTGGACTCGGCCTGGACCATCTCCTGCTGGCTGACGCCGCGCATCATGTGGTCTACGAAGGCAGCGGCAGCCTGCTCCAGCTCGGCTACCATGGACTGGCCCTGAGGAGAGAGGGTGATGGGGTGCACCCGACGGTCCTCCTCGGACCGCTCCACCACCACGAGGCCCCGCTTTTGCAAAGAGGCCAGAGTCTGGCTGACCATCCCCTTGCTCAGGGGGAGCGAACGGCACAGATCGTTGGCGGCGTTGCAGTTTTCCGACAGGGCCAGCAAAAGGCCGATCTCCGCACGGGAGAGGGTGCCGCCCACCGCGCGGCGGCAAAAATCCAGATACGTTTTATGCACTGTGCCCATCTGGGCAAAAAACTGCGAGAGCTGCCCCATGGCCTGATGATTGGAGGACAATTGGATCACCGCCTGATGGTTTAAATCTAAACAAAGAATAGTATACCATCCGCGCTGTCATACCGCAAGCGGGAAATGCCGCTGCCGGGAAAAAGAGACTCAGAGGGACGGAGCGCCCTGCGTCCGGCGGTGCAGGTACCGATCATAGAGCAGGCAGGCAGCCAGATTCACCAGAGCCGACGCGGGGACCGCCAGGGCAATGGTGAACATGCCGGTGCCGGGAAGCATGCTGAGCAGGTAGGAAAGGGGCACCCGCACCAAAAAGGCGGAGGCCAGGCCCTGGACCATGACAAAGGTGGTGCGCTCGCTGCCGTTGAAGTAGCCCAGGAAGCAAAAGACGGACGGTGTGAGCAGATGCTCAAAGGAGCTGCCTCGGAAATAGGCGGCGGCAGCGGCGATGACGGCTGGGTCGTCTTCAAACACAGCGGCCAGCAGATGACCGCCGAAGAAGGTCAGAAGGAAGATGGCGCATCCGAAGATCTGGGAGATGCCCCAGGCTGCGAAAAGGGCTTTCCGGGCCCGCTGGGGCTGCCGGGCGCCCATGTTCTGGGCCACGATGGTGGAAAGGGCGGACATGAAGGCCATGGGGACGATGGACAAGAAGAGGAAGAGCTTTTCCGTGATGCCGATTCCGGCGGAGGCCACTAACCCCAGCCGATTGACGATGCTGGTGATCATGAGGAAGGAGATGTTCACCAGCGTGTCCTGCAGGGCGATGGGGGCGCCTACGGCCAGAATGCGGCGGACGGATGCGCCGGTGCGGAAGTCCGCACGGGAAAGGGAGAAGGGGAGCGGATGGCGGCGCAGATACAAGACGGAAAACGCCACGCTGCCTGCCTGGGCCAGGATCGTGGCCCAGGCAGCGCCCGCGGCTCCCAGATGGGCGCCCCACACCAGGCACAGGTCCAACACCACGTTGATACAGCAGGCCAGAAATACGAAGAGCAGCGGCACCCGGGAGTTGCCGAGACCGCGGAAGATGCCGCTGATTCCGTTGTAGGCGGCCACGAAGACCATGCCGCTGCCGCAGATGCGAAGATAGGCCACGGTCTCCGCCACCGCGTCGGCAGGGACGTGCATCCAGCGTGTCATGGCCGGTGCAAGCAGCAGCAGCGCGGCGGTCAGTGCGGCGGTGACTGCCAGGAAAAGACGAATCTGGCCGGCCACCACCTGGGCGCCGTCCTGAGGCGTGCGGGCGCCCACGGCCTTGCCAATGAGCACCGTCACGCCCATGGTCAGCCCGGTGATGACGGCGGTGACTGCCACCATCATCTGACTGCCCACGGCCACTGCCGCCGTGGAAGCCGTGGAGGCGAATCGGCCCACCACCGCCAGGTCCACCGCGCCGTAGAGTCCCTGCAGCAGCAAGGAGAGCATCAGCGGCATGGAAAAGCGGATGAGAGGCGGGAGAATGGGGCCGGTCAAAAAAGCGTTTTCATGGGAATCGGCTGGGACCATGGAAAAAACCTCCTGACAAAAAGAAAACGCCAACAAGCATACACTTGTTAGCGATAATGTACCAAACGAAGCGCCCCTGGCGCGGAGGTATTATATCAAAGCCCCGGCGGCGTGTCAAGAAGGCCCGAAAGGGTACGGAACAGGGAGGGAGCAGGAGGGAGAGGGAACTTTTTCCTCCGCGGACCGTCCAACTACATAGAGCAGACTTCTGCTGACATAAGTTTGGAATGATACGCAAAAGGAGCGATCAAGATGAATCGAAAAATTGGGGTCCTGGTCCTGACCGGCATCCTGGCCTGGACAATGGCGGTTTCCGCAGGCGCGGCGGATGCGATGCGGCTGATCCCGCAGTCTGCCGGGCAGATGGATACGGCGCAGACCGTGACAGATTCCACCGACGTGCTGACGCCTCTGCCGGAGGCGGAGGACGTGCCCCTCACACGCGGGGAGCTGGTGGCCATGCTCCATGAGCAGGCGGGCAGCCCCGTTGTGAACTACGCCATGCACTTTACGGATGTGGAGCAGTCCGATGCCGACGCCGAAGCCATCCGGTGGGCTGCCAGCGAGGGTATCGTTCAGGGCTATGGCGATGACACCTTCGGCGCTGAAGAGGCCGTGAGCCGCCAGCAGCTGGCGGTGATTCTGTACCGCTATGCCCAGCACGAGGGCAAGGGCTTCACCGGGGCCTGGGCGTTCCCGCTGGGCTTTTCCGACGCGCAGGAAGTGAGCGGCTATGCCTATGAGGCCATGTGCTGGATGACCATGCACAGTGTTCTGGAAGCGGACGATGACAACGCCATCCGCCCCCAGGGGCAGGTCACCTGCCGGGAGGGGGAGCAGATCATGGAGCGTTTTCTCCAGAGCCTGAGCCAGTGACGCCCGGCGTTTTTCCGCGCAAAGCAATTATCCTGAAACCGCAGGCCCCGGCTTTTGGCCGGGGCCTGCAATGTTCAGCGAGGGCTTGCCCGCTTCCAGAAACAGGGGCTTGCGCGCCTACAGCACCGATGGTATGCTGTACATACCGGCAGTGCCGGAATCTAAAATCAGGAGATATGCTGTTTGAAACGGAACAACACCTTGGAGATTGTGGCCTGACCGGGAGGCAGGCGCATGATCCCCGTGCCTCCCGATATTGGACCACAATATGAAGGAGGAAAATTTCATGAACCAAGACAACATCGTGATCCGCCAAGAGGCCCCGTCCGACTATGCTGCCGTGGAGTATCTGACCCGGGAGGCTTTCTGGAACGTGTACCGCCCCGGCTGCCTGGAACACTACGTGGTGCATGTACTGCGCCATGACCCCGCCTTTGTGCCGGAGCTGGATCTGGTGATGGAGCGGGAGGGCGAGCTCATCGGCCACGTTCTGTATACGCGCTCTTTCATCACGGCCGACGACGGCCGCCGGGTCGCCACCATGACCTTTGGGCCCATCAGCATCCGTCCGGATCTGCAGCGGCAGGGCCTGGGCAAGTACCTGCTGGACCGCTCCATGGAACAGGCGGCGGAACTGGGCGCAGGTGCGTTGTGCATCGAGGGAAATCTGGACTTTTACGGAAAATCCGGCTTTGTGGTGGCAGGGACGCGGGGCATCCGTTACCACGGTGAGCCGGAGCAGGAGATCGTCCCTTATTTCCTGCTCAAGGAGCTGCGACCGGGATTCCTGGACGGAGTCACGGGCGTCTACCACACACCCCAGGGATACTATGTGGATGAAGCGGCGGCAGAGGTATTTGACCGGGACTTCCCGCCGAAAGAAAAAAAGAGACTGCCCGGACAATTGTTTTGACAGGAAACAGGAAAGAGGACCTGCGGCAATTTGCCGCAGGCCCTCTTTTTTGCTTATCACGTGCAGGGAGCGCGATCAATAATCTTCGGCGTAGATCTCGAAGAAGCTCTTGGAATACTGGCAGGTGGGGCACACGTCCGGCGCGGCGGTACCCACCACGATGTGGCCGCAGTTACGGCATTCCCACATCTTGACGGTGCTCTTTTCAAAGACCTGAGCGGTCTCTACGTTGCGCAGCAGGGCGCGATAGCGCTCCTCGTGGCGCTTTTCGATGGCAGCCACCAGGCGGAACTTGGCGGCCAGCTCCGGGAAGCCCTCTTCCTCGGCGGTCTTGGCAAAGCCGTCGTACATGTCCGTCCACTCGTAGTTCTCGCCCTCGGCGGCGTGGAGCAGGTTCTCTGCCGTGCCGCCCAAGCCGTGCAGCTCCTCGAACCACATTCTTGCGTGGGCCTTCTCGTTTTCCGCTGTCTTCAAAAACAGCGCCGCGATCTGCTCGTAGCCCTCCTGCTGGGCCACAGAGGAGAAATAGGTGTACTTGTTCCGGGCCTGGGATTCGCCGGCAAAGGCGGCCTCCAGGTTCTTCTCCGTCTGGGTGCCGGCATACTTGCCGGTGCCCTTGGCGGGGGCTTCCTCGATCTTTTCAAAGGCGGAGGCGGGCTGCTTGCACAGCGGGCAGATGAAGTCCTCGGGCAGGGTCTCGCCCTCGTAGATATAGCCGCAGACTTTGCACTTCCATTTGCTCATGGTAGGTTCATCCTTTCTAATCAAAATATCACTTCGGTCCTGATAAGCGGTATGCAGCATGGCTTCTGCCAGCTGGCTGAGAGGCTGGCCGTAAAAGGCTTTGTAGACCTCCTGGATCTCGGGGTTTTTGTGGCTGGTGCGCAGGGACATGGACCCGTCCCGCCGGTACAGGGCTTCGATGCGGCTTTTGCGGGTCTCGTCTGCATTTTTGGTCATGTCCTTGGGCTGTCCGCCGCCGCCGATGCAGCCGCCGGGGCAGGCCATGACTTCCACAAAGTGATACTGCTTTCCGCTCTCGCGCATACGGGAGAGGAAGGCACGGGCATTGGCGGTGCCGTAAATGACCGCCACCTGGAGTGTCAGGTCGCCGATGACCACCTGGGCCTCCCGCACGCCCTCATATCCCCGGACGGCCTGCAGGGAGAGCAGAGACTCCGGCGCTTCCTGCCCGGTGAGGTATTCGTAGGCGGTGCGCAGGGCGGCCTCCATCACGCCGCCGGTATTGCCGAAGATCACGCCGGCACCGGAGGCCTTGCCCATGAGGGAGTCGTAGGCGGAATCCTCCAGCGCGTTCCAATCCACGCCCTCTGCTTTGGCCCAGCGGGCCAGCTCCCGGGTGGTGATGACCTGGTCGGTGTCCCGCATACCCTCGATGCCGTGGTAGTCGGCGGCAGCGTGCATCTCTTCCCGCCGGATCTCAAACTTCTTGGCGGTGCAGGGCGTCAGGGCCACATGGACGATCTTCCGGGGGTCCAGCCCCAGCTTTCCGGCAAAGTAGGTTTTCACCGTGGGGCCCTGCATGCCGATGGGACTCTTGGCGGTGGACAGGTGGGGCAGCAGCTCCGGTGCATAGATCTCCGCAAAGTGCACCCAGGCGGGGCAGCAGCTGGTGAACTGGGGGAGGGGGCGGTCCTTTTCCGTGATCCGGCGGATCAGCTCGCTGGCCTCCTCCACGATGGTCAGGTCTGCGGCGAAGTTGGTGTCCAGCACATAGTCGGCCCCAAGGGCCCGCAGCAGCGCAACCATCTTTCCCTCCACAAAGGCACCGGGCTCCATCCCGAAGGCTTCGCCCAGGGCGGCACGGACGGAGGGAGAGGTGCTGACCACCACGATCTTATCGGGATCGGCAATGGCCTGGCGCACCTGCGGACATTCGTCCCGCTCCATGATGCTGTCCACCGGGCAGGCATTGGCGCACTGCCCGCAGTAGATGCACACCGCGTTTCCGCCGGTCTGCTGCAGGGTATAGGTGCCATGCACGCCCATGAGGTTGGCGCAGGCATCCTTGCACATGCCGCAGCGGATGCATTTTTCCTCCAGGCGCACAATGCTGGGGTTGTCCTTCTCAATGGGGACACGGACGGATAAAGGCAGATGTTTCAGTTTCTTCACGTTCCTTTCTCTTGAGAGTTCTCTGTGCAAGCTTCGCACAAAAACACCAGTTTCAGATCGTAGGAGAGAATGGAGATCCCGGCTTTCTTTTCCAGATGCTCAGTCAGATCTCCCAGGTCCACGTCCAGCAGCCGGCCGCACTTGCGGCAAACCAGGTGGTCGTGCCGCACGATCCGGTCATACCGGTCCGGCATCCCCTCCACGGAGATCTTGCGGATCCGGTCCTCTTCCCACAATCGATTGAGGTTGTTGTACACGGTGGCCAGCACCACCGAGGGGTAGGATTCCCGCAGCTGCTCAAAAACCTGCTCCGCAGTCAGGTGGCTGCGGGAGGACTCCACGATCTCCAGAATTTTCTTTGCATATTTGGTCATGACGATCAACACCGTTTTTTAGAATGATTCTAGATTTAATCCATTTCCGGTGAGAAGTCAAGAGAAAAATACAGCAGGACACAAGAAAAAACAAGACTCAAAAGGATTAAGAATTCTTAAGGAAAAACTGGGGGATTTTGAAAGAATCCCGTGATAGAATTACAAACACGCAGTTTATGCAGAAGTGGGGCAGGTGCGGCTGGCGAAGCGTCGCACCGGATGCCGTTCCCTCCTTTGTGACCGATGCCTTTGCGCCGGGGCGGCAGATCGAAAACATAATCGTGATCCCCATTGAAGATGAAGATTTTCAGGCGGTCTATTATTTTTCTCTGCCTGGAAAAGGATCGGGAGAAATTTCAGGAGCTCATTACCCGTCTTCAGGAAAAGAGGTTTCGGACACAGCCCCTTTGAATGGAAGAACTGAGACCGGAAGGAGGAGTCAGGCATGGGAAGGAAAGCCGCACCGCATGGGGATATGCTTCTTTCACGTGATCGCAAAAATTTCGTCCGTAATACAGCACCGCCATCCAATTCCTGACAGAGGAGCTTGGATGGCGGTGAATTTTATTTACGGTATAATTGGAAATGCTGTGTTTTCATTTTACGGCAGAGTCAATACAGGGGCATTTCCCGATCGGCGGCTGCATGTTTCCGGCCTCAAAGGAACAGCTCACATTCCTTCCGCTCAGAGCACACCTTTTTCAGCATGAGGCTGGCCGCAGAGAGCATGACGGGATTGACCTTGCGAGCGCCCTGCGGACAGACAGCGATGCAGCGCATACAGGAGATGCACGCCTTCTCATCTACTTTCTTCGGATCGTCTTGGTCGATGGCCTGCACGGGACACGCTGCTGCACAGGCACCACAGTTGGTACATTCTTTTGCTGCTTTGGGCACCATACCGACTCCGCCGGCTTTCTTGTAAGGACGGTTGCCGGGAATCGCAGGCTCCGAAGTGTCTGCCGCGGAGAGCTTATGTTGGATCTGTTTGGCAAAATCGGAGAGCTGTGCTGCATCCTGCTCGTCAGGCCGACCGGCGGCAAACTGCCGGGCGATGGAGTGCTCCGCAATGGCGGCAACTGCCGCGATTACCTGAAAACCGGCCTGTTTTGCGGTGTCCTCCAGCTCCGTCAGGGTATCCTCATAGGCCCGGTTGCCATAGACACAGACCAGGATGGCCCGGGCACCGCTGCCCTGTACCGCCCCCAGCCGTGCTGTCGCCACAGCGGGGACTCGGCCGCCGTAGGACGGCACGGAAATGACGGCCACATCCTCCTTCGTCAGCGAGACGGTATGAAAATCCTGCTTGCTGTCGGTCAGATCAACGGTGGTTACGTCTCCCTCCAGTGCGCCGGTTAAGTAGTCGGCCACCTTTTTCGTTCCGCCTGTAGGGCTGAACACGATGTTATAAAGCTTCATCAGAATATCCTCCTTTTGCTCGGCAATGCGCCAGAAAATCATGTAATGCAGGTTTTGCCATTCCTTCGTTGAAGACAGAGATCCGTCCGTGGTCAAATGAAAAAGCGCCGCAGTGTTCACTGCGGCGCTCTCTGTTTTTTGGTGGACCTAATCGGGATCGAACCGACGACCTTACGGATGCGAACCGTACGCTCTCCCAGCTGAGCTATAGGCCCAAATATGAAATTACAGCGCGAGGCGACCCGCAACTGCTCAACGGCAAAAAATATTATACCATAAATTCCTGGATTGTAAAGACTGATTTTTTCGGAAAAACAAAAATTTTCAGTTGCCAATTGGAGAATCATATAGTAAAATAGACAGGCTATCAGATAGTCCTCCGCAAGCAGCTGCGGAGCCGGTCTCGCGCAATGGATGCCCGTGAACCATGTCAGGCGGGGAACCGAGCAGCATTAAGCGGGATATTCCATGTGCCGCGAGGGTGCCGGTTCCGCAGCTGCATACGGAGGACTTTATTTTTTGAGGCGGGAGGTGCTGCATGTATCAGGCCCTGTATCGAAAATGGCGGCCAAAGACGTTCTCCGACGTGATCGGTCAGTCCCATATCACCCAGACGCTGCAAAAGCAGGTGGCTGAGGGACGCACCTCCCATGCGTATCTGTTTACCGGCACCCGGGGCACCGGCAAGACCACCTGCGCCAAGATCCTGGCCAAGGCGGTCAACTGCGAGCATCCGGTGGACGGAGATCCCTGCAACTGCTGCGCCAGCTGCCTGGGCATCGAAAACGGCAGTTTCCTGGATGTGCTGGAGCTGGACGCCGCCTCCAACAACGGCGTGGATCAGGTGCGGGCATTGCGGGACGAGGCCATTTACTCCCCCGCCAACGTGAAAAAGCGGGTCTACATCGTCGATGAGGTCCACATGCTCTCCACGGCGGCGTTCAACGCGCTTTTGAAGATCCTGGAGGAGCCGCCTGCGCATCTGATGTTTATTCTGGCTACCACGGAGCTGCACAAGGTGCCTGCCACCATCCTCTCCCGGTGCCAGCGGTTTTCTTTCAAGCGCATCCTGCCCCAGGACATTGCCGCGCGGCTTTCCTATGTGGCATCTCAGGAGGGCATTGACCTGACGGCCGATGGCGCAGAGCTGCTCAGCCGTCTGGCGGACGGTGCTCTGCGGGATGGCTTGTCTCTTTTGGACCAATGCGCGGCTGCAGGCGGAAAGGTGGACAGCGCTGCAGTGCTGGATGTACTGGGTCTGGCAGGCAATCTGCAGACGGCCCAGCTGATGGAATGTGTGCTGCGGCGGGACGCCCAGCAGGCACTGCTGCTTTTGAACCAGCTTTATGCAGGCGGCAAGGACGTGGGCGCCGTGCTCTCGGAGCTTTCCACTCTGGTGCGGGATCTGCTGCTGCGGCGGACAGCGCCCGAGGGCGGCGAAGCGCTGCTCTCCGGCGGATTCGACTCTGCCACACTGGATCGCCTGGGCAGGGAGGTACCTGCCGGGAGGCTCATTTATCTTGCCTCCACCGTGCAAAAGGCGGCGGCAGATCTCTACTACAGTGCAAACCGGCGCACGGACGCAGAGCTTTGTCTGCTGCGGCTGTGTGATGAGTCCCTCTGCGGCGACCTGACGGCCCTGGAGGCGCGGATGCTGCGTCTGGAAGAAGCGGTACAGCGGGGAAAGATCCTGCGCTCCGCCGGCAGCCAGGCACAGTCGGCACCCCAGCAGCCCCAGCCCCGGAAGGAAGTGCAGAAGCCGGCAGAAAAGCCGATTCCCGAAGAGGAAGAGCGGCCGCCCCTGCCGGAGGAACCGCCTCTTCCCGAGGAGCCCGGCGTCCGGGTGTTCGACATCCCGGAGGAGCCTGTGCAGCCGGTCCGGCAGGCAGCCGAGACGGTGACGCCCAGACCGGCCGACAGCGTGCCCCAGGCACCTGTCGGAGGCGGGGCGGGCAGTCAGGTGCGTGGCTGTACGGCAGACGGCGCCTGGTGGCGCACGCTGGCGGAGGTGTGCAAGGGCAGGCTCTCCCCCATGTACCGGGCATTTTTGGATATGTGCACCGGCGTTTTGGAGGGCGACACCGTGACCGTCTACGCGCCGGACGACATTACCCTGGGCCGTCTGGACAACGACCGGGTGCGGGGCGTGCTATCCGAAGAGGCCTCCAATGCCGTGGGCAGTGCCGTGCGGCTCATGTTCCATGTGGGAGCGCCGCCGCAGGCGTCTCCCCAGGAGAATTTGCAGAACCTGCTGAAATTCAGCAGTCAGTTCGATAACATTCAGATCAAATAAGCTAGAATCATCAGTAAAAGGAGAAATCACTATGGGTTACAGTGCACGCCGTGGATTCAGCAACGGCAGTATGCGGCCTACCGGCGCCCAGCGCCAGGCGGAGATGCAGCAGAAGATCCAGCAGATGCAGGAGCAGATGACCGCTGCTCAGGAGGCTGTGGAGGCCCAGGTCTTTACCGCCAGCGTCGGCGGCGGTGTGGTGGAGGCCAAGGTCAACGGCAAGAAGGAAGTGCAGTCCATTTCCATCAAGCCCGAGGCCGTGGACCCCGAGGATGTAGAGATGCTGCAGGACCTGGTGGTCTCTGCCGTCAACGAGGCTCTGCGCCAGGCGGACGAGGCCATGGAAAAGAGCATCTCCGGCGTGACCGGCGGGCTCAATCTGGGCGCGTTCGGACTTTGAGAACGAGCCGGCACCAGCCGGTAAAAAAGGAGCGGGGCCGCAGGCTCCGCTCTTTTTGGAAGGAGGTCCTATGAAACAACGAATCCTGGCGGCCCTGCTGGCCTGTCTGCTGCTGAGCGGCTGCGCCCAGACGCCGGTGTACACGGCGGAAGAAGAGGTGAACGGTCCGGCAGTGGCCTATGTGCCTCTGGACGACCGGCCGGACAATGTGGAGCGGGTGCAGTATCTGGCATGGTCTTTGGGATATGACCTGCAGATGCCCCAGGCGGACGATTACCGTACTCGCCTGCAGGGGCAGCCCCTCAACGAAAACGGTACCCAGTACGGCGACCGGGCCGACCTCTATGAGTGGGTGCTGGCCCAGGAGGAGGCTGGCTGCGACCGGTATATCCTCTCCATGGATCAGCTGCTCTCCGGCGGACTGGTCAATTCCCGCTCCATGTGGACCAACGAGGCGGTGACCCTCTCCGACGGGACAACCCTCACGGAGCCGGAGCTGCTCTCGGCCTTGCTGGAGACCCTGGCCCGGGACGAAAACAACCAGGTATGGCTGCTGGACAGCGTGATGCGCCTGGCCCCCACAGTGGGCTATGACCACTGGGACCTGGACGGCTACAACGCCCTGCGTGCCTACGGCATGGCGGGGAGACCCGTGCTGGAGGGGGAAGCCCTGACGGTGGAAGCCATTGAGGCGGATTACCGCCTGGGAAGCGATGGAAGCCAGCTGTCTCTGGGCGAGTTCGGCCTGGAGGAATGGGAAGTGGAGGAGTACCTCAGCGCCCGCAGCCGCAAACTGGAGTTGGCCGGGCAGATGATGGAGACGGTGACCGGCGATGGCTATGGGAATTTCCATGTGCTCATCGGCATCGACGACTCCTCCGAGGAGGACAGCATCCAGAAAAACGAGATCGCCTACCTGCGCAGCCTCCTGCGTCAGGGGGATGCGCTGCTCTCCGGCGTGGACGATCTGGCGTTCAAGGCAGTTACCCGGCTCTATCTGGACGAGCAGGGCTGGGATGGAGCCACCGCCGCCGTCCGCTACTACGGCGGCACGGAGGACCAGCCCGCCTGCGCCTATGACTACAAGCCCCTCCAGGAGATCATGGCGGAGCATTTCGACTTTTTCGACCTGGAGGAATCTCCCGACGGAGAGTTGCAGATCCTGGTGCTGACCCAGCCTCTGGACGAGGTGGAGGCGCAGAACTACTGCAATTCGCTGGTGATGGATCTGCGTCAGTGCCAGATCCAGGGACAGCCGGTGATCGTGATCGATGCGGGCAACGGCCGCTACGGTATGCAGTTCCACGAAATGCTCACGGAGCAGACGGAGCTGGGCGGGCTTTTGAGCTATGCAGGATTTTTGGACATGGCCATCGTCACCGGTACGGCCCTGAGCCACGGTGTGGCCCGCTACGCCCGACTGGAGGCCGGAAGACCTTCGGACGCGGAGAACCGGGCCTTTGCCAGAACGCTGGCCGACAGCATCCTCAAGGATTTCTGCTATAAGAACATCGTCCGGGACAAGCTGCTCAATTATATCCGCAGCGACCTGGGCGCCAACCCCGATAACTTCTGGCAGCCGGAGACGAACCGCAATGCCATCCGCCAGATGCTGGAGCGGGAGATGGAGGAGTGCACCAAGCCGGTGATCCGGAATCTGGAATCCAGCAACATGGCCGTGGTGCCGCACCCGGCTCCCACAGGAGATCGGATCGGCTGGGGCAGCGTGCTGCTGGGCAACTACCGCTTCCCCTGGGACCGGGCCTTTGAGATCGGCATGGACATCGAGTTGGGGGCATTCACCGCCCAGCACAAGGGCACCTATGAAATGTATACTCCCTGAAACAGCAAAAAGCAGAGGCCGCGAAAGCGGCCTCTGCTTTTTCGTTATTGGGAAAGAATCACAGCTGCTTGACCGTGTAGTACACAGCCAGGGCAAATACCACGAGGCCCAGGCCCCACATGGCATAATAAGCGGCGGTGGCGCTGATGAGCGCGACGACCAGCGCCACGGCGGACAGGGCGCAGGCCACATACACGGGCAGCACATCCGCGGAGGCGGGCAGCACCCGCAAAGAGCCCAGCATGCCGCCCTTTTGGTCGGCACGGCGGGCCAGCAGGGCGATGACAGCCAGCACCAGGATATACGCCACGGCGATTACCCGCACGTAGACGCCCAGGTACATGCTGGAAAGCTCACGGCGGCACACCCAAAGCACCACCAGGCTCAGGCCCAGAATGGTCAGGGCATAGGCGCACTCCCGGTCATAGAGCTGCCAGAGAATGCCCAGCAGCATCACCAGAAAGACGACAACGGTCAAAAGAGAGAGGGCCGGAGCGTTAAAAAGGCGGATCAGGCCGGAGGCCCCGCCCAGGAAAGCGCCTGCGCCGGTGATATACCAGGCGATGGTGCGCTTTTTTTTGTCCTTGCGCCAGACGGCCGCAAGGGCCAGGCCGGCCAGGAACACAACGCCGCCTGCAGCGGCCAGATACACAAGATAGTCAAACCAGGCGATCATCTGTACCGCAGTGCCAGTGACATAAAAGCGGCGGATGATCAGCAGATACAGCTCCGCGACCAGGCCGGCCAGAAACAGCTTCATGGCGCCGTTCATGGTTTCGGTACCCTTGACCGGCTTGGACTGATTGTTTGGATTCTTTGGCATATCAATGACGACCTCCAACGGGTTCATTTCAGAGTTTTGTCAATCAAACTGAGACTGATATTGACATTCTTTAAGATTATAGCAGATTCTTTCACCTTTTGCAAGGGTAACCTGGGAGGGGAGGTTCTCTCTGAATTTTTGTTGAGATGCTGCAGTGCCCGTGCTATACTATATCTATTGTGTAAAAATCCTAAAGAAATACGAGGAAATTCTCTATGAAGCGGATCGCTGCACTGTTTTTAGCCCTCGGCATGGTCCTGGCCGCCGGCTGCGCGAAAAAAGATCAGGACGAGCCGGAGCAGCGGGAGGTATTCGCCATGGACACCGCCATGGTGCTGACCATTTACGGTGAAGACGCGCTCCGGGCTGCCAATGCGGCAGAGGAGGAGATCTACCGGCTGGACAGTCTGCTCTCGCGAACCAATGAGGCCAGCAAGGTGAGTCTGCTCAACAGCGCCGAAGGGAAGATGGTCCCGGTGGGCGTGGCGCTTTGCGACCTGATCCAGACTGCGGCTACCTATACGGAGCTGACCGATGGAGCCTTTGACATTACCATTGCACCGGTGGTGTCCGCGTGGGGTTTTACCACCGACCACTATCAGGTACCGGAGCAGGAGGAGCTGGAGGAGCTTTTGACCCATGTGGGCATGGAGCATGTGCAGCTGTCCGGCAAATCCAGCGCCTCTTCCGGCTATGAAAACGCCAGTCTGGACCCCGGCACGCAGATCGATATGGGCGGCATCGCCAAGGGATATGCTTCTGACCGCCTGTCCGTCATCTTCCAGGAGCATGAGATCCCCAAGGCGCTGATCTCTCTGGGCGGAAACGTACTGGCCTGGGGCAGCAAGCCGGACGGCTCGGCCTGGCGCGTGGGCATCCAGGACCCCAATGCGCCCTCGGACCCCAACGCCTATGTGGGGATCTTGCAGCTGACGGACGCCTTTGCGGTCACCTCCGGCAGCTATGAGCGCTTTTTTGAGCAGGACGGCGTGACCTATCACCATATTATTGACCCGGCAACCGGCTATCCTGCCCGGAACGGACTGGTATCGGTGACGGTGGTGGCCGACGCCGCCCAGGGAAACGGGACCATGTGCGACGCCCTCTCCACGGCGCTGTTCGTGATGGGACGGGAGAAGGCACTGGACTTCTGGCGCTCCGGCGCATGTGACTTTGAAATGATCCTGGTGGATGAAGATGGACTGGTGACGGTCACGGCTGGTCTGGAGGACTGCTTCCAGGCAGCCGAGGGAGGCGGTTATACGTATGAAGTCGTTTCCTGAGCTGCGGCCCCGCTGGCCCGACGCGGTGGTGGCCGCTGCGGTGGTGTTGCTGGCGGTGGCCTGCGCGTGGCTTATCTGGCGGGGGACAGAGCAAGGCGGAGCACTGGAGGCGGTGGTATCCGTAGATGGCACGGAGGCATTCACCACGCCCCTGACGGGCTTGACCCGGGTGGAGCGCACCGTCCAGGCCAACGGCTACACGCTGAAGATCATCCTGACGGACAAAGAAGTGTGGGTGGAGGAATCGGACTGTCCCACCCAGGACTGCGTCCATACGGGGCACATCTCCCGCAGCGGGCAGAGCATCGTCTGCCTTCCTGCCCGGGTCACGGTCCGCCTGGTAGGCGGGACCGGAGAGTCGGATGTGGACGCGGTGATCGGATAGGGGGCGGCATCCATGAAATTGACCACAAGACAGCTGACGCTTTGCGGTGTGCTGACCACGCTGGCGCTGGCCCTCTCCGTAGCGGAGAACCAGATCCCCCTGACCATGGCCATTCCCATCCCCGGCATCAAGCTGGGACTTGCCAATATCGTGACGGTGTTTGCCCTCTATGCCCTGGGACCGGCCCAGGCCATTTTGATCCTGCTGGCCCGGTGCACCCTGGGTGCTCTCTTTGCCGGCAACATGAATGCACTGCTGTTTTCTCTCATGGGCGGCCTGGCGGCCATGGGCATGATGATCCTGCTCTCCCGCCTGCGGGCGCTGTCGGTTTACGGCGTATCCATCGGCGGCGCCGCGGCCCACAACTGCGGACAAATAGCGGCGGCAGTACTGACGCTGGGGAACACCGCACCGCTGTACTATCTGCCGATTTTACTGGGAGTATCCCTGTTTACCGGCGCATTTACGGGTCTGGTGGCAGCGTGCTTATTCCGCGCCCTGGACCGCACCGGCTTTTTGAGGAGGGGCTGAGATGGAGCGCAGCAATGACAAAAAAGACCAGATCATCCTGCAGCAGCTGGATCTGATCCGATCCATGACGGAGCGGGACCTCAGGCGGATGGGCACGGATTTCTGGGGCCAGCCGCAGGTGCCTGCATCAGAAGAGAAAAAGGCCTCTGAAAAAGCGCCCTCGCAAGGAGGCGGCGCCCCGGCCCAGGCGCAGAGCACAGCAAAAGAAGAAGCGCCTCCGCCGGAGCGGATCGAGGATCTGCTGGCGGAGCTGGACGGATATATCGGGCTGGAGGTCGTAAAAAAAGAGGTGCGGAGCCTGGTGAATCTGGTGCGGGTGCACCAGATGCGCCGGGAAAATCAGCTGCCGGTGACGGAGCTGAGCCTGCACATGGTGTTTTCAGGCAATCCCGGCACCGGCAAGACCACCGTGGCCCGGCTTATGGCCCGCATTTATCACAGCCTCGGCATTTTGTCCAAGGGACAGCTGGTGGAGGTGGACCGCAGCGGACTGGTAGCGGGCTATGTGGGCCAGACGGCCCTGAAAACCGCCAAAGTGGTGGAGCAGGCGCTGGGCGGCGTACTGTTCATCGATGAGGCCTATGCTCTCTTGGGGAGCGGGGACAATGATTTTGGCCAGGAGGCCATCGACACGATCCTCAAGGCCATGGAGGACCACAGGGACGACCTGGTGGTGATCGTGGCAGGCTACGACGAACTGATGGAGGGCTTCATCCACTCCAATCCGGGGCTGGAGTCCAGATTCAACCGCTTTTTGCACTTTGCAGATTACTCCACCCAGGAGCTGACGGAGATCTTCCGGGGGCTTTGCAAAAAGGGCTGCTACACGCTGGATGACGAGGCGGAGGCGCTGGTGCGCCAGCTGATCTTGCGGGAAAACAGCAGCGGAACGTCGTTTGGAAATGCCCGCGGCGTACGGAATATTTTCGAGAAGATCCTGGTCTGCCAAGCCAACCGTCTGGCTGTCATGGAACAGGCGGACCGGCAGGCGCTCATGGCCATTTTGCCGGAGGATGTGCGGGCCGCCGCCCGTGAGAGCGGGACAGACCTGGGAGCGCTGTCCGCAGAACCGACTCCCTGATCATAAACGCAAAAAAATGCGCCGCTGTTTT
>OWID01000225.1_pt1 | contig 24793 bp, 19 predicted proteins | sample 1732661 | NCBI WGS metagenome assembly OWID01 (sample SAMN05065739, study PRJEB22554) | human gut metagenome | biome: ENVO:2100002; feature: ENVO:00000062; material: ENVO:00002003 | host: Homo sapiens | place: USA
CGAGATAGGCTCCGGTCTCGTGGGCTCGGAGATGTGTATAAGAGACAGCCTTCCCCCAGGCGGTGCTGGACTGCCTCTACGACCCCCAGACCTCCGGCGGCCTGCTCCTGGCCATTGCGGAGGAGCGGGGGGCGGAGCTGCTGCGCCGCCTGGCGGACGCGGGGGTGACCGCCGCCGCCGTCGGGCGGGTGCGCCCCCGGGGCCCGCGGCGCATTGTGCTCAAACCCTAGCCGGACAGGGCGGCGGGAGGCTTGTACCTCCCGCCGCCCTGTGTTATACTGTAGAAAAAACAGGGGGGCGGAAGCATGGAAACCATGATTATCGGCATCGCGGGGGGAACCGGGTCGGGCAAGACAACCCTCACCCTGCGGCTGAAGGAGCACTTTGGGGAAGATGTGTCGATTCTCTACCACGACAACTACTACAAGCAGCACGACGACATGCCCTATGAGGAGCGGTGCAGGCTCAACTACGACCACCCGGACGCTTTCGACACGGAGCTGTTGATCGCCGACCTCCAGGCGCTGCGGCGTGGGGAGGCTGTTCACAGTCCCACCTACGACTACACCGTGCACAACCGGGCGGCGGAGACGGTGGAGGTGCGGCCCGCCCGGGTGATTCTGGTGGAGGGGATTCTGATCTTCGTGGACCCCGCCCTGCGGGAGCTGATGGACATCAAGCTCTTTGTGGACACCGACGCGGATGTGCGCATCCTCCGCCGCATCATGCGGGATGTGAAAAAGCGGGGGCGCTCTCTGGACTCGGTGGTGCAGCAGTACCTCACCACCGTCAAGCCCATGCACGAGCAGTTTGTGGAGCCCTCTAAACGCTACGCCGACCTCATTGTGCCGGAGGGCGGCAAAAACGCGGTGGCCCTGGACATGATCATCCAGCGGGTCAAGAGCCATATGGAGCAAAAATAAAAGAAGCAGCGCCGCCCATCGGGCGGCGCTGCTTCTTTCTGACTCATGGCTCCGGCTCCTCCACGGGAAAGAGGGCGCGGAGGGAAAACAGGCCGCAGACGATCACCGCGCAGACCCCCAGCCAGAGCAGGCTCAGCAGGAGAAGCAGCGGCTCTGCCCACCGCCAGCCGGCCGCATAGGGCAGCAGGCAGACGGCCACCCGGAGCACCGCGTCGATGCTGCGGCACACCCGCAGGCGGCGGCCCAGGGGGGAGAGGCCACCCTCCCCCGACTGCCGGTCGGCTAGGGCGGCCAGATCGGTGAGCAGTTGGAAGTGGAAATAGAGGGCCACACAGGTGATCAGGGCGGAGAGGAGAAAGAAGCGGCCGGTGAGCTCCACGCCGGTGAGGAGAAAGGCCAGCCAGTCCACCCCGGACACCGCGCCCAGCAGGATGCAGAAGGGCCTGAGCAGGGGCAGATCCCGCAGCTCTCCGGCCAGCAGGCCGATCGCGGAGAAAATCAGGAGGTAGCCAGCCCAGTCGGGGAGCAGATCCAGGTTGTTCAGGCGGAAGTGCAGATGGATGAGGAGATAGGCCCAGGCGATGCGGCTCAGGGCGCTCCGAATACCTGCGTGATTCATGGCGTCACCTCCGCGGGATCGGCGGTGCAGGTGTAGGTATGGCCGTTGTAGGTAAAGGTCAGAGCCAGGGCGGCCACGCAGTCCAGACCGACGCCCCTGCCGCTCGGGCCTGCGGTGCCGCCTCCGCCGCCCAGCTCATTGGGAAGGGGGAACGCTGTGCCGCAGCCGCCCCGATCCCCTGCGCTGTTCAGGGGCCAGACCTCGACACCGGCCAGAGGGATCTCCCGGCCGGTGCCAAGCTCGTAGGCCCGGCCGCCCATGGAGTAGTCATATTCGGTGAAGTGGATGTGAGGCTGGGGGCCGTCCTCCGCGTCCCGGGCATAGCCGGTTCCAAGGGAGTACTGAAGGCCGATCTCCAGGCGCAGGCCGGCCGCTTCTGCTGTGTAGGTGAGGACGGGGCGGGCCTCGTTTCCCCGGAAGGGCGGCGCGTCCTCCAGGGGGCGGCGCTCCAGCATGCCCAGGGCTTCCACGAGCCAGTGGTCTCCATCCGGGTGGACGGCCACCTCCTGGGAGACGCACTGGGTGACGTCGGGGGTGTCCACGGCGGTAAAGAACAGGGTGCCGGTATACCCCCCCGCCCCGTCTGGGCGCAGGTTGAGCACCGACCACTCCGCATGCCAGGCACCGTTCCTCTTACAGAAATCGGCCTCCCCAAAGGGGGCGTCCAGACAGAGCCGGATTCCCCGGGCGAAGGTATCATAAAGGGCTGGCAGCTCAGACCGGGGCGACACCATGGACAGGTAGAGGGGGCTGTCGTCGAGCAGCGCCTTGGCATAGGTATCCAGGGCCCCGGCCACGGTGGTGGGGCGGTTGAGCTGTGCCTGAGCCAGGGCAAGAGCGCCCCGGTCGGTTCCGCCGGGCACCTCCACCGCGCTGCCGGTGCCCCCCAGGCAGGTGAGGGCCAGCACCACGGCCACACAGCCCGAGGCCAGGGCCATCCCGGCGGGGTAGCGCCTGAAGCGGGCGATAGCCTGGATGCGGGCCTTGATGTTGCGCCCGCCGTTGGCCATGGAGGAGGTGCCGGGGGCGCGGGCGTACCGGCCGTCGGCCATGGACAGGAGGATCACGCCGTAGGCGCGGCGCTCCTCCCCCTCCAGCCGCTCCAGAACCCGCTGGTCACAGAGGGCCTCGCAGTCGTTCTGCATCCGGTCGCAGCAGTACCAGATCAGTGGGTTGCACCAGTGCAGGCACCGCAGGGCGCACACCCCCACCCCGGCCCACACGTCGCCATGGCGGAGGTGGAGCAGCTCGTGGAGGAGCACCTTGTCGTCCACCGGCCGGCCGGGGAGCGCCAGCACCGGGCGCAGGGGGCCGCAGACGAAGGCGCTCTCCAGCCCGGGCAGCACCACTACCCGCCGGGGGGCCTTCAGGCCGTACCGCGCCGCTACGCCCTCCACCTGGGCCAGCACCTCCGGGGCGGGGGAGAGGCCCCGCCGGATGGCAGCGCGCAGGCGCGCGTAGGACAGGAAAAACCACAGAGCCAGCAGGAGCACCCCGGCGGCGTAGACGTAGAAGAGCACGTCGGTGATGCTCCCCGGCACGGGCAGGCCGAAGGGGAAGAGGGGCACCGGGGCCAGCACCTCCGTTACGCCGTAGGGATCGGTGAGAACGGAGGACAGGGGGAGTTCCACCTGGAGCCTGGCCGCCTCCAGCACCACCCGCCCGCCGGGCACCAGGGTGCGGCCCAGCAGGCCGGCGGGCAGGAGGGCGCGCAGGGCCAGGATGGCCCACACCCCGTACTGCCACCGGGGGGAGAGTTTGTCCAGAAAGAGGCGCTTTGCGGCGAGCAGCACCAACGCCGCCACGGACAGGGCCAGGGTCTGAGCGAGAACAGACCAGAGGTTGACCACGCCTCACACCTCCATCTCATCCAGCAGCTTCCGCAGCTCGTCCCGCTCCTGGGGGGTGAGCTTCTCGTCCTTCAAAAAGGCGGCCACCAGTTTGCCCGCCGAGCCCTGGTAGGCCCGCTCCAGCAGGCCCCGGCGCTCGGCGGCGGCGCAGTCCTCCCGGCTCACCGCCGCCCGGTAGCGGTGGGGGAAGTCCTCCTTGCGGATGTCCACCAGGCCCTTGGCCTCCATGCGGGTGAGGTAGGTCAGCACCGTGCTGCGGCTCCAGCCCGTATCCGGACGCAGAGCGTCCACCACGGCCCCCAGGGCCAGCCCCTCCGGGGCCACCCAGAGGGCGTTCAGCACCCTCCACTCCTTGTCACTCAGCTTCATGTCACAGCCCTCCTACAGTTGTCGCATTCGTAATGATACTACACCTGTAGGAGCTACCTGTCAAGAGCGGTTGTCAATTTTGCCGAAATGGGAAAAAGGGCTTTGAGGGGGACGGCGGATGTGGTAAAATAACAGATTGAATGAATGACAGGAGAGGATGAGAAAGATGGACAAGCTCGGCTTTGACAACCAGAAGTATCTGGAGCTCCAGTCGGCCCACATCCGGGAGCGGATCCGCCAGTTTGGCAACAAGCTCTATCTGGAGTTCGGCGGCAAGCTCTTTGACGACCACCACGCATCCCGGGTGCTGCCCGGGTTCGAGCCGGACAGCAAGATCCGTATGCTCAAGGAGCTGCGGGACTCGGTGGAGGTGGTCATCGCCATCTGCGCCAGCGACATCGAGAAGAATAAGATCCGGGGCGATCTGGGCATCACCTACGACGTGGACGTGCTGCGGCTCATCGACGCCTTCCGGGGGGAGGGCCTGCTGGTGGGCAGCGTGGTGATCACCCAGTACGCCGGACAGCCCGCCGCCGACGCCTTCCGCCGCCGGATGGAGCACCTGGGGGTGCGAACCTACCTCCACTACCCCATCGCAGGCTACCCCCACAACACCGGCCTGATCGTCAGCGACGGGGGCTACGGCAAAAACGACTATATCGAGACCAGCCGTCCCCTGGTGGTGGTGACGGCCCCCGGCCCCGGCAGCGGCAAGATGGCCGTCTGCCTCTCCCAGCTCTACCACGACTACAAGCGGGGGATCAAGGCTGGCTACGCCAAGTTTGAGACCTTCCCCATCTGGAACCTGCCCCTCCAGCACCCGGTGAACCTGGCCTATGAGGCGGCCACCGCCGATCTGGGGGATGTGAACATGATCGACCCCTTCCACCTGGCCGCCTACGGCGAAACTACGGTGAACTACAACCGGGACGTGGAGATCTTCCCCGTCCTCTCCGCCATGTTTGAGAGGATCATGGGGGAGTGCCCCTACAAGTCTCCCACCGACATGGGGGTGAACATGGCGGGCAAGTGCATCGTGGACGACGAGGCTGTGTGCGCCGCGGCCCGGCAGGAGATCGTCCGCCGCTACTACACCGCCCTGTGCGACCGCCGGGTGGGCGCCGCTGGCGACGAGCTGGTGAACAAGCTGGAGCTGCTCATGCAGCAGGCCCATGTGGATCCCTCCATCCGGCCCGTGGTAGCCGCCGCCGCCCAGGTGGCCGAGGAGACCGGCAACCCCGCCGGAGCCATTGAGCTGCCCAGCGGCGAGGTGGTCACCGGCAAGACCACCGACCTGATGGGCGCCTCCTCCGCCACCCTGCTCAACGCCCTTAAGCGCCTGGCGGGCATTGACCACCAGCACCACCTCATCTCCCGGGAGGCCATCGAGCCCATCCAGGCCGTGAAGGTCAACCACCTTGGCTCCGTCAACCCCCGGCTCCACTCCGATGAGACGCTGATCGCCCTGGCCATTTCCGCCACCACCAACCCGCTGGCCAAGCGGGCGCTGGACCAGCTCTCCGCCCTGCGGGGGTGCGAGGCCCACTCCACCGTCATCCTCTCCCCGGTGGACAGCGGCACCTACAGCCGCCTGGGCCTGCGCCTCACCTGCGAGCCCCAGTATGAGACCAATAAGTTATACCATAAGTAATATTTGATATAAAAAATACAAAAAGAGCCTGCTGCGGAGACGCGGCGGGCTCTTTTTCTGCCCACGGCTCCGGCTACCAGGGCCTCTGCCGGGAGACCAAATTTGGATGGTGTGCGCCCGGTTTGGTGAGGGGCGTCTCCCGCCGTCGCCCTCCTTTTTGGAAACTGCCGTGGGTTTTTCTGACGAAGCGTGTATGATAGAATAGAAGGCAGCTTGGGGAAGGGAGGGGACGGCGTGGAACAGCGGGAGTTGGTGGAGCGGCTGCTCCGGCGGGACGAGACCGGCATGGAGGAGCTGCTGCGGCACTACGGGCCGCTGATGAAGTATGTCATCGCCCCCATCCTGCCGGATCCCAGGGATCGGGAGGACTGCCTGTCCGAAGCGGCCCTGCGGGTGTGGGAGCGGATCGGACAGTTTGACGGGGAGCGGGGGAGCTGGGCCGCCTGGCTCACCGCCCTGACCCGGAACACCGCCTTGAACCGCGCCCGGAGCAACGCCCGCCACGGCGGCGAGGCCCTTTCAGAGCAGACCCCGTCCCAGGAGCCGGGCCCGGAGGAGACTGTGCTCCAACGGGAACGGCGGGCGGCGCTACAGCGGGCTCTGGAGGAGCTGCCCGCCGGGAGCCGGGCGCTCCTGTACCGAAAATATTACTACCGGCAGTCCACCGCCCAGATCGCCGCCGAGCTGGGCCTGACCGAGCGGGCGGTGGAGGGGAAGCTCTACCGGCTCAAAAAGAGGCTCCGGAAGTCGCTGGGAGGGGAAGGCCATGCGGGAACGTAAGCAGAATGCCATGCGCGAGGCCGAGCTTGACCGTCTGCTGGAGTGCGGCCTCACTGATCTGCCCCCCGGGGACGTGCTGGAGGACGTGACCCCGTGGAAACGGGCGATGAACCGGGTGCTGCTCGGTATGGCCCTCACCGGCATCACGTTGAACGTGCTGTGCCTCAACTATCTCCTGCCCGCCGTCGGCATGGCGCTGCTGCTGCTGGGCTTCCGTGCCCTGCGGCGGGAGAACCGGTGGTTTGAAGTGTGCTGGGGCATCACAGTGGTGCGGACGGCCTATGGATACGGGCTGCTGGTGCTCAACGCCACCATCCTGCGGGGGGCATTTTACGCCTCTCCGGCGGCGGTCGTGCTGGCCGCCGCCGATCTGGCTCTGCTGCTGGCGGAGTGCTTCTGCCTCCGGGGCGGACTCCGGGCGGTACAGGAGAAGGCGGGGCTGCCCCCCCATGCCGGCGGCGCTGCGGCGCTGATGGTGTGGTATGGCATCCTCGGCATACTGGCTGTGATAGGCTATTCGGGCCTGCTCCTGGGGGTGGCTGTGATTGTGATGTATGTCCTGACCCTCCGCAGCCTGTGGAAGCTCTCCAAGGAGCTGGACGAGGCGGGCTACGGCGTCCGTCCTGCGCCGGTGCGGGTCAGCGACCGGGCCGTGGCCGGCGCCCTCGCCGCCGTACTGGCGCTGGGCTGTGCCTGCGGCTATCTGCTGGGAGGGCGTTACACCATGGAGTGGGCCCCGGTGGACGCCGGGGAGCACAGCGGAGTGGAGGAGAGCAAGGCGCGCCTGCTGGCGCTGGGCGTACCGGACTATGTGCTCAACGATCTGACGGCGGAGGACTTGGCCGCCTGTGACGGGGCCATCCTGGTGGTGGTGGACGTGGACGACTACCCGGTCAACAGCGGGAGACGGGTATCCCACTCTTACTGGATCGGGGGGGAGCGGCACACAAACATACACACCGTCTATGATGTAAAGGAACTGCGCATCACCGGCGTGGGTGTGGAGCTGCCCGGGGAGCGGTGGATGCTCATTCAGCATTTCCTCTGGACAACGCCCCCCGGCTTCCGCGGCACCGAGTCCATCCGGCTCTGTCCGGCCTATCGGGCCGGTATGGAGGGCTGGCGCTCCGGCGGCGCGCTCACCGGCCGGGTGCTGTACGATGAGGGCGGACAGACCTACGCTGCCCCCTACTGCTTCCTGGGAGAGCAGACCTTTGCTTACGACAGCCTATTTTGGGGGCAGCAGATCAGAGACGACCTGTTCGCGGCCTTCTCTCTGCCCCGGGACGGAGAGAACTGCCGGGGCTATGTGGCCTATCCCATCGAGCGGGTGCGGGACGGCTACATTGTGGACGGCTGGTTCAACTACACCCACCAGCAGAGCTGGATGCAGTATCCCGTGATGACCGCGATGGAGAACCAAATGACCAATGGCTGGAATTGGGAAGGGGTGTTTTATGAGGTGTCGACCGCCTTACAATTCTACCAGAATGAGGAGGGCGTCCGGCTCCTGGGATAACTGGACGGCGGGACAAGAGAGGGCCGGGCTGAAATCAGCCCGGCCCTTTTTACATATTGGGTTCGTCGGCCTCGTCCTGCATCGCCGCGTCGTCGCAGAGTACGCTTTTTTCGGAACAGCCTGGCGGCCATTCCTCAAACGCTCCCTTGCTCCTCCGCTCCCCAACCGACCCGCTGCGCTGGGCTCGCTTGGGGATCCCGGGGTATCTGATGGCCTTCTCCTGGACGGCGGGAGGGGCGTCCTCGTAGCGGACGAAGCGGAAGGTGAAGGAACCGCGGCCCTGGGTCATGGAGCGCAGGTCGATGGCATAGCGGCCCATCTCGGCCATGGGCACCTCGGCCTCCACGATCTGGTTGCCCTCGCCGTCGGGATTCATGCCCATGACGCGGCCCCGGCGCTTGTTCAGATCGCCGATGACGTCGCCCATGTAGCTGTCGGGGATGGTGACCTTCAGCTCGCCGATGGGTTCCAGCAGCACAGGGCTGGCCTGGGGCATACCGGTCTTGTAGGCGATCTGCACGGCGGTCTTGAAGGCCATTTCGGAGGAGTCCACCGGGTGATAGGAGCCGTCGTACAGGGTGGCTTTCAGGTACACCACCGGGTAGCCGGCCAGTACGCCGTGAACCACGGCCTCCCGCATGCCCTTCTCCACGGCGGGGAAGTAGTTCTTGGGCACCGCGCCGCCCACGACCTCCTCGCAGAACTGGAGCTCCTCGGTGTCGCCCGGCTCAAAGCGCATCCACACGTCGCCGAACTGGCCGTGGCCGCCGGTCTGCTTCTTGTGGCGGCCCTGCACCTCCACCTTCTTGCGGATCTTCTCGCGGTAGGGCACCCGGGGCTCGGAGAGCTCGGCGTCCACGCCGAAGCGGCTCTTCAGCCGGGAGAGAATCACGTCCATCTGCATGTCGCCGGTGCCGGAGACCACCATCTGGCGGGTTTCGGCGTTGTTGACCCAGTTGAAGGTCAGATCCTCCTCGTTCAGGCGGATGAGGCCGGCGGCGATCTTGTCCTCCTGGCCCTTGGTCTTGGGGGTGATGGCCACGGAGTAGCAGGGCTCGGGGAAGGGGATGGGCTCCAGCTTGACCACCTTGCGGGGATCAGAGAGGGTGTCGCCGGTCTTGACCTTCTCCATCTTGCCGATGGCGCCGATGTCGCCGCACTCCAGCTCCTTGACCTCCTCGGCCTTCTTGCCCTTCATCACGTACAGGCGGCCCAGCTTCTCCGTGGCGCCGGTGCGGGAGTTGACCAGTTGCATGTCGGGCTTGAGGTTGCCGGAGATGACCTTCACGAAGGAGTACTTGCCGTACTGGTCGGAGACGGTCTTCCACACCAGGGCGGCGGGCAGGGCACCGGGGAAGGGCACGAACTCGTCCACCTCGCCGTCGGCGTTCTCGCCCATGAGGGGGCGGCCCTCCAGGGGGGAGGGCAGCAGCTCCACGATGATGTCCAGCAGCATGCGGGTGCCCAGGCCGGAGACGGCGGAGCCGCACACAACGGGGAAGAGGGACAGGTCTTTCACGCCCTGGCGCAGACCCTGGATCATCTCGGCGTAGGTGAAGTCCTCACCGGAAAAGTACTTGTCCATCAGCTCCTCGCTGGTCTCAGCCACCGACTCCTTGAGGGCGTCGTACAGCTCGTCCAGCACGGGCTTCTTGTCGTCAGGGACGTCGATCTCGATGCGCTCGCCCTTGGGGCCGGCCTCAAAGGCGCGCTTGTGGAGCACGTCGATAAAGCCAATGACCTTCTTGTCCGCGTCCCAGATGGGGGCGGCCACGGGGGCGATATTCTTGCCGAAGCGCTCCCGCAGGGTGTCGAAGGCGGCGTTGTAGTCGGAGTTCTCCTCGTCGGTCTTGGAGATGTAGAGCAGCCGGGGCAGCCTGCGCTGCTCGCACAGCTTCCACGCCTTCTCCGCGCCGACGCTCATGCCCGCCTTGGCGGAGCAGACGATGATGGCCGCGTCGGCCACCTGGAGGGCCTCGATCACCTCGCCGGAAAAGTCAAAGTAGCCCGGCGTGTCCAGCACGTTGATCTTACAGCCGTTGTACTCCACGGGAGCCACCGCGGTGGAGATGGAAATCTGACGGCGGGTTTCCTCGGGGTCGTAATCGCAAACGGTATTCCCGTCGGCGGGATTGCCCAGCCGCACGGTGCCACCGGTCAAATACAGCATGCTCTCGGCCAGGGAGGTCTTACCATTTCCACCGTGGCCCAGCAGACAGACGTTGCGGATGTTTTGTACGGAATAGCTCATACTTGTTTCCTCTCCTTACATTTGGAATCGTCTGGGCAGGGCTCCCGAGGGGGACGGAGGACTGCCTGTTGTTCATTATACATTAAATCAACCGGAGATACAACTGAAATTTTAGAAAAATCGCGCAAAATACCCCGCCGCAGTCCGCAGGGGGGAAATTTGCACGCGGGAGAGGGGGAGGGAATGTCCGCCGGGGGACAAGCTTGGGGCCGGAGCCGAGCGGGGAGACAGACTCAATGTGCCGCAGCCGAATAAAAACACGCGGCCGGTAACACCGGCCGCGTGTGCAGGTCAGGAGGGTTCCGCAGTGATGGGACTCCCGTCCAGAGGGACGGAGTAAAGAGCCCCGTCCTCCGTCTGGAAGCGGTAGGCCGTCCCGTCCTCCGACCGGCCAAGGGAGGTTAGAGGCGCGTCGGGCTGGCCCAGCCACTCCAGCAGCGCCTGGCGTGCGCCCTCCTCCGTCAGGGCGGAGGAGGGGGGCTGGGTGTCCTGCGGGGCGTCCTCGGGCATCAGGGACATGACGGAGGGCCCCGCGGACGGGGTAGGCTGGAGCTCGGAGACAGGCGGCGCGGAGACAGACGGCTCCTGAGCAGATGCCGGTATCTGGCCGCCCTCCGGTCCATCGGCGGGTCGCGTCACGTCCCGGCTCTGGGGCGCTCCACCGGCGGAGCGGTCCTCCCGGCCGGCGCCGTCGGCGCCGCCGCTGGCGGCCTCGGTGGGCTCACCGGCGGGGATCGAGCGGTCCTCCTGAACCGGGGCGGTTTGTCCGGCGCTCCCGCCGGAGGCCGCTCCGGCCGAGGCGGCAAGATTGGCTCCGGGTGCGCGCCCGGAGCTGCCCGGAGGACTCCAGAGGTGCACGGCCTGCCCGCCCACCAGTACAAGCACCAGCACCGCGGCCAGAGAGGCCCAGGAGCGCCAGCGCCACTGGCGCTTTCTGGTGTGGAAGGGGGTGCATTTGGAGGCGTGGACCGCCTTCATGATATCGTCCTTCAGCCCGGCGGGGGGCTCCTCCGCCAGAGTGGGCAGAAGCTGGTGCAGGGTGGAGAGATCGGCCCGAAGCGCCCGACACGCCGGGCACTGGGCCAGGTGCTCGTCCAGCGCCCCGGCCTCCTCCGCCGTCAGCGCCCCGTCGAGCTGCGCGCTGATGAGCTCCAGCGCCTGTTCACAGGTCAGCATGCCGCCGCCTCCTTTCCGTCCCGTGGATCTGGTTTATGCTTTGGACGAGGGGGAACCGAAAAAGTTCCCCTGTTCCAGCAAATATTTGCGCAGGGCCAGCCGGGCCCGGGCGATGCGGGACTTGACGGTGCCCTCCTCCACCCCCAGCAGGGCGGCAATCTCCCCATAGGAGAGGCCCTCCAGCTCCCGGAGAATCAGCACCTGCCGGTGCTCGTCCGACAGGGCCCGCAGGCCCGACCGCAGGGTGTCCCGCAGCTCCTGCTGCTCCGCCTGGCGGTGGGGACTGTACCGCTCGTCGGGCAGCTCGGCCTGCCGGGCGCCCTCCTCGTCGTCCAGGGAGACCGTCATGGACAGGGTGCTGCGCCGCTTCTCCCGCCGCAGAAAGTCGATGCACACGTTGCTGGTCAGCCGGTAGAGCCAGGTGGAGAAGGAGCTCTCCCCCTGGAATTTCCCCAGGCCCTTCCAGGCGTTGAGAAAGGCCTCCTGGCACAGCTCCGCCGCGTCGTCGGGATTGCCCGTCATACGCAGGGCCAGATGGTAGATGCGCCCCTGATTCTGTTCCACCAGGGCGGCGAAGGCCCCCTCGTCCCCCTGCCGGGCCCGCTGTACCAGCGCCTGTTCCTCGGTCATGCCTTTCTCACCTCCTTGCCGCCGCCCTGTGCCGGCGGTCAGTCCCTCAAATCCCGCTGTATGCCCGCGGTGATGCGGTCAATGTCTTCCAGAGTGGAGATTTTGCTGATCTGTTCCTTATAATACCCCGCGTAGGGAACCCCCTTGAGGTACCAGGCGTAGTGCTTCCGGGCCTCCAGGCAGGCGATGTGCTCTCCCTTCTGAGCGGCGGAGAGGCGGAACTGCCGCACCGCCGTCTCGCACCGCCGGGCCAGCGGCGGCAGGGGCGGGACAGGCCGCCCCTCCAGGGCGGCCTGGGCCCGCGCAAAGAGCCAGGGATTGCCGAAGCAGCCCCGGCCGAGCATGGCCATGTCGGCCCCGGTGTATTTGAGAATGTGAACCGCGTCCTCCGGCTCAAAGACATCGCCGTTGGCGAGGACGGGGATGGACACGGCCTCCTTTACCGCCCGGATATAGTCCCAGTTGGCCCGGCCGGAGTACATCTGCACCTTGGTGCGGCCGTGGACCGCCACGGCGGCCACACCGGCGGCCTCCATGGCCTGGGCGAACTCCACGCAGTTGATGGAGCCCTTGTCCCAGCCCAGCCGGAATTTGACGGTGACGGGCCGTCCGCCCGCCCCCCGGATGACCGCCTCGGCCACCTTCACCGCCAGCTCGGGGTTCCTCATCAGGCCGGAGCCATCCCCGGAGTTGGCCACCTTGGGCACCGGACAGCCCATATTGATATCCAGAATGTCCGCCCCCGACTTCTCCGCGGCGATGCCCGCCGCCTGCTCCATGCAGTAAGGGTCGCTGCCGAAGAGCTGCACCGCCGCCGGGTGCTCCCCCTCGCCCAGCTCCAGCAGGGGAAGGGATTTTTTGTCCTGATAGCACAGGGCCTTGGCGCTGACCATCTCCGTCACGGTGTACCCCGCCCCCAGCTCCCGGCACACCGTCCGGAAGCCCAGATCGGTCACTCCGGCCATGGGCGCCAAAGCCAGCTTTGAATTTATGGTGATTTTGCCTATTTTCACAGTGCCCCCCAATGTGTTATAAATAGTAAATGTATCATACCACAAAGGCGGGGGTTCGGCAAGGCATGGATTCCCGGCCTCCGGGTGATACTATGAATTGCGATTTGATCAAAAAGGAGACTATAACCATGGATAAGTATGTCTGCGATATCTGCGGCTACGTGTACGACCCCGCTGAGGGCGATCCCGACAACGGCGTGGCCCCCGGCACCGCCTGGGAGAGCGTGCCCGAGAGCTGGGTATGTCCTCTCTGCGGCGTCGGCAAGGAGCACTTCTCCAAGCAGTAAGACAGCGCAAAAAAACGCCTGTACCATGTCGGTACAGGCGTTTTTTTGCGGAAAAGCAGGCTTACTGCTCGTAGCGTGTCCAGTCCTCCACAGGCTGGAGGCCGGTCCAGGTTTCGTGGACAGTGTCGGCCTTGCGCCCGTAGTCGTGGCTGTTGGTGGCCTCCTGGACCGCCAGATAGTACCAGGCATCCGGCGGGTTGTCGGGCCAGGTGATCATGCCGTCCAGCAGATCGTCCGCGGTCTCGGGCAGGCGGCCCAGCACCCGGTTCACCAGTGTCATCGCCTCGGCCCGGCTGATGCTCCGGTCAGGGGCGAAGCTGCCGTCCGGCTGGCCTTCCACCCAGCCCTTCACCGCCGCCTGGTTGATGTACTCCGCCGCCCAGTGGCCGCCGATGTCGGTGAAGCGGTCCGCGCCGTCGTAGGGCGCGCTGTCAAAGCGGGCCGCGATGGCCGCGAACTCGCCCCGGGTGATGGGTGCGTCGGGGTCAAAGACCGCGGGGGCGCGGCCCTCAACGATGCCCATGGCCTCCATGGTGGCCACGGCGGTGGCGTACCACGCGTCGGAGGCCACGTCGGCGAAGGGGCTGGTCTCGGTCAGGTATTCCGCCCGGGCCTCGTCGGTGAGCAGGCGGAAGAAGATGGTGGCCACCTCCGCCCGGGTGATGGTGGCCTCGGGGTGGACGAGGCCGTCGTCCCGGCCGATGATGTAGGCGAAATGGTCGTCGCCGTTGAGCCGGTCGGGCACGCCGGTCTTTTCCCAGCCGGCGTACACGGTCTTGTTGGAGGTCATGCGGATGTCGTCGATGGGCTCGGTCAGGGCCTTGTCGGCGTACCAGCCGGTGAAGGTGTAGCCCTCCCGGACGGGCTGCTTGTCCAGCTCTACCAGGGTGTTGCGGCGGTACCGCTCACTGTCGTACTTCGTGCCGCCGTTGCTCTCATAGCGCAGGGTGTAGTAGGTGGTGCCGCCGTGATCCCCGCCGCCGTGATCCCCGCCGCCGGTGTCCTTTTTTGCCCAGGACAGCACAAAGGGAGAGAAGCCGTAACGGTCCTGATCCACAATGAGCTGGATGCCGTGCTCGGTCAGCACGACCTTCTCCACCTGCAGGGAGAGCGTTTTGTTGCTGGCGGCCCCGCCCTTTTCATTGTTGATGTTTGCGGCCGCCTGATTCACCATCGCCTGCACCTCGCCGTTGGTTGTGTACTCGCGGTGCAGGCCGGTGAAGTGGAACACGTCGAAGTCATAGCTGCCCGCCGTCTCATAGGTGATCCCGTCGGGGTAGGGCCAGTAGATGACGAGCTGCCGGTCAGCCTTGACCCAGACGTTGCCGTCTCCGGCGTCCACCAGGTCGAAGTATTTGCTCTCATACTGGCGGCCGTTGGGGTTGTCCAGACCAAGCGCGTCGGCGTTGTCGATGACGGCCTTTTCCAGCATGGTCTGGCCCACCTCGGATTCCGCGCCTCCATCCAGCTCGTAGCTGCTGAGCACGTCGTCGAACAGGATGCTTGGCTGCTCATCGCCCACCATCGCCCAGTTCTCGTGGCCGTTGACGGTGTACTTCGTGCCCGCGGGCGCAACTACGCCCGCGTTGGAGCCGCCGTCCGTGGCGGTCTCCGCTGCGGCTGTGTCGCCGGCGGCCGCCTCCACGGTGCTGTGCGCACTGTGAACCGCGTCGAAGGTGTAGGGCTCACCCCCGGTGGCATCGTTGGTCACCGAGCGGACGGTCAGCGTGCCAACGCCGTACCGCAGGGCGTATTTTTGGCCGTTCACCTCGGCATACAGGCCGGTGTTGCCCGCACCGCTGGCGTCGGATGTGCTGATGGCGGCATAGAGGTGAGTGAAGTGGTTTCCGGCGATGTTGTCTGTACTGGCGGGAATGGTGCACGCCTCATCCGCAAAGTAGAGGCAGGAGGCATCGGCGGCGGTGGAGGGGTCCGCCGAGACGATATCCCACACCTTTCGGCCGTCCTCGCCGATGGCCTGCTGGTCCCCTTCGCCGCCGTAGGGCGCCAGCTTCCAGGACTTTTCCGTACCGTCCGCGCCGGTGCCGTGGAAGGTGACGCCAGCCAGATGCTCCGCCGGGATTTCGCTGCTCTCCACGTAGAAATGGGGGGCGGGGATTCCGCTGTCGGCGTCGGGAAGGTGGGTGCCGTCGACGTCCTCCCAATAGTCGGAGCTGCCGCCGATATACAGGGTCATATCCACCGGCGTAATGGTAACCGGCCCGACCTCCTCCAGGGTGATGGAGCCGTAGAAAGAGAATTCATAATTTGCATATGCGTTCTTGATACATGGGCCATCCAGCGCCCACTTGCCGCTGTAGCTCAGTACTGAGCCAGACTCGGGGGCCAGAGCCTGGCCGTCCCCGCGGAAATATGCGTCGGTCTGTTCCCAGAGGTCGGTTCCCTCCATGTAGTCGCCGACGCCCCGCTCATGGCAGGACGTGTGGCCGGAGGGGGATGTGTTCAGGTTGGCCATATCGTCGCCGAAGGCGAAGGCAAACATGGACTGATACCAGCCGTCATAACCGGCAGTCTGAAGCCCGGACTCCGGCCACTTTAGCTGGAAGGTGTCTCCCGGCCCCTTTCCGGAGGGGAAGTAGGCCCAGCGCATCACTTCAGGGTGTGTCTTCTCTAACTCAGTAAATTGTTCAGCGGTGCAGGAGAATTTCATGGCATTGCCCTTCTGGATATCCTCAAAGAAGGCGGGGGCGACCGCCATGATCGCGTCAAAAGAGGCGTAATCCGTGCTGTTCTTCTTGTTATACCAGGCCACAAAGTAGTTTGTCGGGCTGTCATGACCCTCTTCCGCCAGGGTGTCGTAGAGGGTGACAATCTGCTCAAGCGAAATATTGACCGAGCTGGTGTTAAACAGGTCTTTGAGCATCTGGTTGGAAACCATGCTGCTGGTAAAACGGAAGGGGATCCACTGTCCGTCATAGCCCAGCACGGGGAGCAGTTCACTCTGTTCCATGCCGCTTGTATCGGCGGATGCCAGGGTGAAGCTGCCGGGTTTGTAGCGGTAGGAATTCCCGGACTCATTGTGAATTTCAATGTCAAACTGCGCCGCGTCACCAGGATACTGCACGGTATCTGCAAGGGCGTCCGCCAGCTTGCTCAGTTCGAGAACCTGGTCGCCCTCTGCACCCTCCTGGATGGTGTAGACCAGCTTGGCGGGCGCGTCCCCGGTTTCTTCGACAAATTCACAGCTTACCGTGTCGGACTGCGGCTTGTAGTCCACGGTGCAGGTCGGCTCCGGCCAGTCGATTTCGGCGCCGCCCGACTGGGTGGCAGGCTCTGCCGCATATGCGGCGGGTGCTGTTGTCAGCAGCATGGGAAGGGCAAGCAGCGCTGACAAGACTCGCTTTTTCATAAAAAACGTTCCTCCTTATTCAAAACAGGTGCCTCTATATAAACATCCGAAACGGATGACCATTTGGAGGGGAAGGGCGAGGAGCTGCGCCTCTTTCGGGCTTTGTTGGGAAACCTCTGCTTTTTCAGCCTGCGGGCAGAAGTGTCAAAACATGCAGACAAAACAAAAGCTATTGATAAATTTTTAGCAATAGCGCTTGTTTTTGCCCTTCATTTGTGGTATATTATGTAAAAATATGAGGACAGACGTTTGTTTGAAAAGGTAGAGGTTTTCAAACAGATTCAAACAGAGAGCACCTGCCGGACTGCAAAAAACAGCCCCCGGAACCTTTTGGTTCCGGGGGCTGCTGTTTCATCCGTTCCGGCGGGCGAGCTTGAGGACCAGGGCGGTGCGGTCGTCGGCGGCGCCCACCTGGGCGCCGCTGTCGTCGATGAGAGCCTGGGCCAGCTCCCGGGGGCTGCCGCCGTCAAAGGCGGCCAGCCGGTCACGCACCCACTGGTCGGATGCGCTGCCGGCCACGCCGTCGGTGACCAGAAGGACACAGTCTCCGGCCTCCAACTGGAGGCGGGTCACGTCGGGGGAGACCCCCTCTCCGGCGGTGAGGCCGGCGGGGAGGGCCGTGCCGGTGATGCGTCTGACGGAGTAGCCCTTTTTCACATAGGTGGGGGCGGCGCCGTACTTGTACACCCCGGCCTCGCCAGTGAACAGATCCACCCGCAGCAGGTCGATGGTGGTGAAGCCGCCGGCGGCCTCGTCGTTGCGCAGGGCCAGGGCGGAGTTGAGGGTGCGCAGGGCGTTCTCCGGCCGGACGCCCGCCCGGAGAAACTGCTCCAGCAGGCGGACGGCCAAGGCGCTCTCCTGCTCGGCCAGGGAGCCGGAGCCCATGCCGTCGCACAGGAGCACATAGAGGGAGCCGTCGTCGTGCTTGAACCAGGCCCCTGTGTCGCCGGATACGGTCTGGCCGTCCTTCTTTTTGGCGGCCACCCCGGCCACGGCCATCAACGGCTCGCTCTGTACCAGCACCAGCCGGTCCCGGCGGCCCTCCTCCACGGCCCGGAGGGGGAAGTTCACCAGCTTGGAAAGCTTGGCTGTCCCCTCCTCGGTGCGGAGGGGGGCCAGCCCCGCCCCCTCCAGCTCCAGGCGGAGGTGCCCGGCCTGGTCGTAATAGGCGGCCAGGCGGCAATCAATGCCCTGGGCGGTCAGGTATTGCCGCAGGCGCTTTTCCCGCACCGGGTCGGGTACCAGCTCCGCCCCCAGCTCGGCAGCCGCCGTGTTCAGCACCCCGGCCAGCTCGGCATATTGGCGGCACACCGCCGAGCGGTTCTCGCTGAGGCGGCTCTGGAACTGCCGCCGGCACAGCAGGGCGGCCAGCTCCTCGTTGGCGGCGGAGAGAAACTCCGGGAACTTCATGCAGCGGTTGGAGAAGTAGGCGGGGAAGTCTCCGCTCTCCCCCCGGCCCCGCTCCAGCATGGCGGGGAGGGCGTCGTTGAGGGCGTTGAAGGTGGAGACGTAGTCCCGCTGCCAGCAGGCGGTTTGCAGGGGGCAGCGCTTGCAGATCCGCCCGGCCGCCCGATCGAAGACGGATGCGGCGTCGTTGTCATTGGGTGCGGCGGGGTGGAAGGCCGACCGCATGGACTCGTACAGGCTCTTGAAGGCGGCTGCCGTGGCCTCCATCCGGGCGCGGACATAGGCGCGGGCCCGCTCCTGGGTGTCGTGCCGGGGCTCCCGGGCCACCAGCGCCCCCACCTGGCGCAGGGCGCGCTCGGGGAGGACCAGAAAGACCACCGAGGCAATAAAGACCTCGTAGAGCAGGGAGAGGTGAAGGCCCTCCGACCAGGTCCACAGCACCGCCAGGGCATTGGAGAGCACATAGGCCAGGGCGGCGGCCAGCCGCCCCTGCCGGTGGAACACCCCGCACATCACCCCGGAGAGGGCAAACGCCATGGAGTAGAAGGGCATGCCCCCTGCCGCCAGATCCATCCCAAGGCCGCAGGCCACCCCCACCGTGGCCCCCACGCCGATGCCGCCCTTGTAGGCAGTGGCCATCACCGCCGCCGCGGCGGCGCAGCGGCCCACCGACAGGTCGCCCAGCAGGGTGATCTTGGACAGGGTGAGCAGCAGGGTGCCCGCCAGAATGAGCAGGCTCACCGTCTGCCGGGGGGTGAGGCCCTCCTCCTCCCGCTTTTCCGTCCAGGGGGTGAAGGCGATGCGGTAGAAGTAGGCCGACGCCCCGCACAGGAGCAGCTCGGTGCCGAAGAAGATCAGGCCCTCTGGCGACCAGCCCCGGTCAGATAAGTACACAAAGCCCGTGATGCCGTCCATCCCCGCCGCCGCCAGGGGCATGAACCAGCTCTTGCGGTAAGCCTTCACGTCGAAGAAGGCAAAGGCCAGGGAGAAGGCCAGGATGCAGCCGGCCACGTACCGCAGCCCCTCGGCGAAGCCCTGGAAGGAGAGATAGCCGAAGCAGGCCCCCAGCAGGGCGCAGAAGCCGTCCAGCCCCGAGCCGGAGGCCGCCACCAGCCCCAGCCCGAAGGGGGCGTATCCGCCGAAAATCTCCGCCCCGGAGAGCATGGCCCCCAGCAGGAAGCGGATGACGCACTCGGCCGCCCGCACCAGGGCGGGGGCGCGCAGAATGACCTTGCCGGTCTCCCGGGCCTCCTCCCGGACACGGGCCGCCTTTGTCTTGAGTTTCTCTTTTGTCGCCATGGTTCCGTCTCCTTTTCCAAATCAGGCTTGTCCGCCCTCGTTGAGTTACAGTATAACCCAGTATTTGGAAAAATGTGGTCGGAACGCGGCGCGCCGGGAAAAAGGAGGGGAAGGGATGAAACCGCAGGGGCGGTTTCTGTGTTAAGATCAGTGAGAGCGCGCTCGAAACCGGAGCAGGGAGGTGGTATGGTTGGAGGAGCGGGAGCTGTTGCGCCGCCTGCGGCGGGGGGACCCCTCCGCCCTGGAGGAGCTGATGGACCGGGACATGGGCTTTGCCTGCGGCCTGGCGGGCTCTGTTCTGCGGGGCCGCCCCAGAGACGCGGAGGAGGTGGTGTCCGACGCCTTCCTGGCCCTGTGGGAGCACGCCGGGCAGGTGGAACCGGGCAAGCTCCGCCCCTGGCTGGGCCGGGTGGTGCGCAACAAGGCCCTCAACCGCCTGCGGGCGCTGGGCGGTGAGCTACCTCTGGAGGAGGACTGGCTGGCGCTGGAGCCCGACCGGCGGACCGGCCCGGCGGAGGCCGTGGAGCAGGCCGAGCGGGCGGAGCTGATCCGGGCGCTGCTGAACGGACTTCCGCCCCAGGATCGGGCCATCTTCCTGCGCCATTACTACTACGGCCAGACCGCCGCCGACATCGGCGCGGCCCTGGCCATGCCGCCGTCCACGGTGAAGGTGCGCCTGCATCGGGGGCGGAGGAAGCTGAAGGAGCTGCTGATGGAAAGGGGGTATTCCTGTGCCTGTGCGGATGACTGACCTGCTGGACGGCTGGGAGGACGGCTCGGTGGAGCTGCCGCCGCCCGCCGGGATGTCCCCGGAGCGGATCAAGGAGAGAACGATGGAACAAATCAGACAAACCAAGCGGCCCCGCCGGCGCATGGGCGTCCGGCTGCTGGCCTGCGCCGCCCTGGCGGCGGTGTTCACCGTATCGGCCATGGCGGCCTATCACCTCTGGGGGCCGGGAGAGCTGTTCGACCCCTTCTTCACCCTGGAGAGCGCCCCGCTGAACGACGGGCAGAAGGAGCTGCTGGATCAGATCGGCGTCACCGACCTGTCCCCCGTCACCAGCAACGGCGTCACCCTCACCCCCCTGGCCGCCGTCGCCGACGAGCACACCCTCTACCTCCGCCTGCGGCTGGAGGCCCCGGAGGGCACCGTCCTGCCCGACATGGGGGAGCAGGAGGATCACATCGCCCACGATGTGGAGCTGGTCGACGCGGACACCGGGGAGCGGCTCAACTGGGGCATGCAGAAGGCCCGGTTCCTCCCGGACGACACCCCGGGGGACAACTCCCTGGAGCTGGTGTTCATGCTTCTGGGCGGGCCAAACGGGGCCAACTGGGTGGACGGCACCTCGAAGACATTGACCATCACCGACCTGATTCTCTGCCCCCGGGAGCCGGAGGATGCCGAGAAGACGTATCTGGAGGGGGAGTGGAGCTTCTCCCTGGACTCCTTCTACCAGGGAAAGGAGGTAGAGATCAACACCATAGGGGCCGTCCGATGGGATGAGGAGACGGAGCGGATGGTCACCCTGGAGGGACTGACGCTCTCCCCCCTGGCGGCCTCCTATACCATCTCCTACCCAGTGGAGGAAAGCTGGGAGTTTGTCGATCTCCAACTGGAACTGGTCTACAAGGACGGGTCCTCCGTGACGATCGACGGCGGCAGCGGGAAGGGTAGCCCCGGCCCCGACGGACAGGGCGGAACCGACTATTTTACCGGCGTCCGCAATTTCGACACGCCCCTGGATTTGCATGAGCTGGATCATCTCCAGTACGGTGGATGCCGTCTGGAGATTCCCGGCGAACCCAGAGCGGTGGTGGAAGCGGACACCGCCGGGGCGGTGTGGTACGATGAGACGCACCAGAACACACTGGTGCTGGAAAAGCTGTCCTTCTCCTCCCTCAGCCTCACCTACCGCATGCACTATGACACCCCGGAGAGCGCCACCCTGGCCGACACCGGGATCCGCCTGGTGCTGGCCGACGGGACGGAAATCCCTGTGGATGGCGGCAGCGGCACGGCGGGCGGGACCTTTATGGAGGGCACCACCTACTTTGACGCGCCCGTCCCCCTGGAACGGGTGGATCACGTTCTGTTTGGCGATATCCGGGTTGAGCTGGAATAAGTATGGAAAAAAGTGCCCCCCCTGCACCGCAGAGGGGCACTTTTTTGCAAAAAATGGGCAGGAGGATGGACAAGGGTAAAGAAAAGTGATACGATGAGTTTGGAAAACGAAATAGACAGGAGGCTGTACCCATGAAACGGAGACTTGCCCTGTCCCTGGCGGCCCTTTTGCTGTTGGGCTGCCTTACCCCGGCGCTGGCGGCGGAGGGGGACGCCGAACTCAGCCTGTACCAGCAGTATGGCCCCTGGGGCGAGTGGCCCCAGGAGCAGAAGGACGCGGCGGAGGAGACCTGGACGGACGGCCAGTGGGACGACTACTGGACGGAGTACGACGCCCAGATGTGGGCGGCGCTGAACCGGTACAACGAGGACTACGATCGGTGGAGCTATGCCCGTTTCGGGGACCCCTGGGACGAGTACCTCCGGGTGGAGAAGGAGGAAATGGGAATGCCCTACCCCGACGGCATCAATGTGAGCCTGAACGGGGCGTATCTGGACTTCGGCGGCACGGCCCCCCTGGCCGCGTCGGGGTGCACCATGGTGCCCTTCCGGGCCTTTCTGGAGGGGCTGGGGGCGGAGGTTGCCTTTGACGGGAGCCGCATCGCGGCGGCGCTGGAGAACGGCGACAGCCTGGAGCTGGTCCTGGGGGCCACTGAGCTGACTGTCACCCAGGGCGGGCGGATCACCACCTTGGACATGGGGGCGGCCCCCTTTGTACGGGATGGGCACACCTACATCCCCGTCCGGGCCGCGGCGGAGGCACTGGGGCTGGACGTATACTGGGACGATACCTATGAGGCGGCCCATCTGACCGACTACGCCGCCCTGACGGCGGAGCTGGACAGCCGGTTTACCGCCGCCAACGGGATTTGGGCTGCGATACGGGATACCATTCCCCGCGAGGCGGGCAAGGGCTATGAGTCCACAGCATCCATGCGCCTCTCCGCCACCCTGTACGGGGAGGAGGAGCACGACACCGCCTCGCTGACGATGGAAGTGAAACAGCTCACCCGGGACGGCAGCTACCGCATGGAGCAGGAGCAGCAGGTGGATCTGGGCGGTCTGGGGGACACCCTCTTTGCGGGTCTCTCCCCGGAGGAGCTGGCCCAGCTCGAAAACCACAGCGTCACCCTCTACGACCGGGAGAGCGGCACCCTCTACCAAAAGGGCGTACAGCTCTATAGCCTGGAGGGAGAGCCGTTACCTGATGACGTTTGGGTGAGTACTCAGGTGGGGGAGCTGCCTGCCGTGAACACCCTGTCGCTCCCCGGGACGCTGGGCGAGCTGCTGGTGGAGGCGTACGGCCATAGCTGGTATTACTACCGCTCCAGCCCCTGGGAGACGGTGATGGACTCCGCCCTGCCCGTCCGCCTGCTCCTGGACGACGGCAACTTCACCCGCAGCGCCTCCGGTGGACGGACCACCTATCGCTGGGCGGTGGATCTGCCCGCCCTGCTGGAGCGGGCCCGTATGCTGGGTGTTATGGAGGACGCGCCCGCTGTGGAGGGGCTGCCTGCTCTGGACATGCATGGGGAGGCGGTCCTGCGGGGCGGTGCGCTGGAGAAGCTGGACGGCAGCGGACAGATGGAGCTGGATGTGCTGGGCATCCCAGCCGACGCCGGCTTTACCCTGGATGCCGCTCCGGGGCGTCTGGAGCTGGAGATGGAGTTCACTGGGGCTTACATCGGGAAGGTGGAGCTAAGCCTGAACGGGAGGGTCACGGAAACCGCTACGCAGCCCGTCACCACGCCTCCGGCGGGGGAGACGGTAGAGCGCCTCGAGGTGCTCTCCGGCCAGGTGGAGCCGGGCGTGCCCGCCGATTTCGGCGCGGCCCGCTATGTCCAGTGCCTGCTGGATGCCCGACTGGGGCGTGGGTATGACCCGGAGTTTCTGACCGCCCTGGGGGAGACGGAGGAGAGCCTGTCCGCCCAAATTGCGGAGGAGAACGTACAGGCGCTCTGCAACCTGCTGATAATTGAATTCCCCACCGAGGAGATCCGCGGAGAGGCGGCCGGCCTGCTGGAGGAGCTGTACGCCAAGGCGGACTATACCGTGGGGGCCGCCGTCCCGACGGGAAACGGCTCCGAGGTGGAGATAACGGTGCGGCCCGTGGATGCGCTGGCGCGGGTAAACGATGCACTCTGGGAGCGGCTGGACGCGTTCAATGCGGGCTACACCGGGGATACGTCCACAGACGAGGGATATGCGGCCTATGACGCGGCCTGGGCGGAGGATGCGCTGGCCCTCTTCCGGGAGAAGCTGGCCGAGGCGGAGTATCTGTCCGAGACGGTCTGCACCGTGACCGTTCTGGACGGGCTGGGCGGCACCATTGAGGCCGGCCGCGACTCCCTGGATACAGTATACGGCGTGCTGTTCCCAATTTGGATGCTCCAGGAGACATGAACGGAACAAAAAGGGGGCGGCGAACCGCGTATGCGGTTCGCCGCCCCTGTGTGTCTGGCCTATAGCTGGTCGCTGTCCACCAGAATGTTGTCAGTGCCGTGCTGCTCGAACTCGGCAATATAGGCGTCAATGCGGCTGGACAGCTCCTCATAGTTGTTCTGGTCGATGGAGGCGTCCTCCATATCCCGGCGGGCCAGATCCTCGGCCAGGATATCGAAGAACACGTTGTTCTCATATTCCATGATCGCCTCGTGGATGCCGCCCTCGGCAAAGGCGCGGGAGGGCACCACCTCGCCCTGCCAGTCCTCGGCCAGCACGCCCATGCCCTCCTCCCGGGCCTTGGCAAAGAGCAGGCTCTCCACGTCGTCGTAATCCTTGAACCGGTCGTCGCCGCGGGTGGAGTTCAAAATCCAGTTGCCGATATAGGCCATATCCAGCAGGCGCCGGAATTGTTTGGTCGTCAGTTCCAGCTTCATCACACGAAACCTCCTCGCTGTCATGACGTTGCGGGGCGTGAACGGCCATCCCCTACCTCATATTATAGTCAGCCCCGCCAAAATGTCAAACGGGGAGAGCGTCGGAAAACATGAAAACGCCCCTTGTCTTCCGGTAAATTTTCGCATATCATTATACAGATAACAAATTTGCGCTCTTTTTATTAGGAGGAATCGCCTTGGATGACAGACCCATCGGCGTGTTCGACTCCGGCCTGGGCGGGCTGACCACGGTACGGGAGCTGTGCCGCCTGCTGCCGGAGGAGGATATCGTCTATTTCGGGGACACCGGACGGGTACCTTACGGCAGCCGCTCCCGGGAGACCATTGTGAAATACGCGCGGCAGGACGTGGCCTTCCTGCGCACCTTCGATCTCAAGGCTATCGTCATCGCCTGCGGCACCGTGTCCACCACCGCGCTGGACGTGCTGGCGGCGGAGAACCCCATCCCGGTCCTGGGAGTGGTGGCCCCGGCGGCCCGCGCCGCGGCCCGGGCCACCCGAAGCGGGAGCATTGGCCTCATCGGCACCCAGGCGTCCATCCGCAGCGGCGCCTACGAGCGGCTCATCCGGGCGGAGAACCCGGCGGCCCGGGTGCTGGCCCAGCCCTGCCCCCTCTTTGTACCCC
>OWID01000229.1_pt1 | contig 24676 bp, 22 predicted proteins | sample 1732661 | NCBI WGS metagenome assembly OWID01 (sample SAMN05065739, study PRJEB22554) | human gut metagenome | biome: ENVO:2100002; feature: ENVO:00000062; material: ENVO:00002003 | host: Homo sapiens | place: USA
GTTCTCCGCCTCGTTCCAGTTGATGATGGTTTCTTTCTCATACTTAGACAGCTTCGTCATACAGATCCTCCTCATACTCGGTGTTCTCCTTTACCAAACGCAGGCGGCGCTTGGCACGGTAATACTCGTCCATCTCTGCACGGAGCTGATGATAAAAGCCAGTGTACCAGCTTTCTGCCATCTCCGTTTCCATCTTCCGGGCCAGCTCCAGCATCTGATGCTTAGCCTGCGGGTCAACAGTTAGGGCGGTCAGCCATTTCAACCGTGTCACCGTGTTGTGGTGGTTGGGACAGGCAAAGGCATATAGCACTTTCTTTTCCTTCACACTTAACTTCATAAAATCAACCTCCTAAAAAGAATGATGTTCCTTTGTGTTAGTTGCCGGGCTATTCTGGTGTCGTTCCTCTGCCGAATCTCACAGCAGCGTATCGCTCCCGTTGGTACGCTCGTTCCGGTCAGATACCGGAAGTCTTGGCACTACATCCCCAGAGAGCATATCCCACGCAGACCGGTCATTCAGTTTTCAAGGTTCTGTGTCTCCTGACAAAACTCATTTTACCGAAAAAACAGGCCCTCCCCCGTATGTCCAAAACGATGGAAAACGGCTTGAAATCAGCATATTTCCACGCTTATGGAATCATGGTATAATGGTTGAAAACGGCAGGATTTTCCTGACGAGAGGGGGATTGTAGATGCACACAAAGCTGTCTATCCCGGAACGATTAAAGGATTTGCGGGTGGTGGATAAGCACCTGACCCTGGAACAGCTGGCCGAGCAGACCGGGCTTTCCAAATCTGCTCTCAGCAAATATGAGAGCGACGACTATAAGGACATCAGCCCCTTTGCCATCGCTACGCTGGCGGAATTTTATGGGGTGTCCACCGATTACCTGATGGGGTTATCGGAAAATAAAAATCACCCAAACGCAGAGCTTCAGGCCCTGCATTTGAGTGATGATATGGTTACATTATTGAGCAGCGGGAAAATCAACAACCGGCTGCTGTGTGAGATTGCCACACATGAGAATTTCCAGCGGCTGATGACGGATATTGAGATTTTCGTTGACCGGATCGCTGATATGCGGATTGCCCAGATGAATCTGGTGCTGGAGGCCACCCGGCAGGAAGTGATCCGCAGCCATGCTCCGGGGGATAACGACCTTTATGTCCGCACGCTGGAGTTGGGACAGGTACAGGAAAGTGACTTTTTTAGCCACACAATTCATGATGATCTGGACAGTATCGTTCAGGATATTCGTCAGGCCCATGTCACCGACCGCACCACCGCCGATCCACAGCCGACTTTTACAGCGGTTAAAGAAAAATTTGACCGTGCTATGCAGCTGGGCAGTAATGAGGAACGGGTAATCCACGAGTTTTGCGACCAAATGCAAATTCCGTTTGACAAGATTGCGTCCGAGGATTTTTCGGCGTTTATGCGGATACTGAGCCTATCTAAACTGCTGAAAAACCCCAACAATATGAGGGGAAAGACCCGGCCTCAGTCACACCATGGGACAAAGAAGAAAAAGCGCAGATAGCAGAAAAGGCCGTTGCCCTCGTGTGGGTAACGGCCTTTTCTGAAATACGATTGACTCTCAGATGTTATGCATATTCAGCAATAGGTCTCATCGTCAGATTGTCGTTGTCGCCGATAATAATTTCATTGATAGAGGCAATGCCTGCCACTTTTGCAGCAGAAATGACCAATCTACGCTCATATTCTGGCATTCTCAGACCAAGGGCAATACTACTGGGTTTCATTTTGATACAAGGGCGATTAGGTCCCACAATTGGGCATAGCATACGCCATTCTTGATCGTATTCATGGCATTTCTTCTTAATTAGCGAGATTTTTTCGATTTCCCAGTCTAAATTTATAAAACCAGATAGTTTTTCTAATATCAGCGGAGGAAGCATATTGAACGCTTGCACACCAATAGCATATCGGGTTGCATCATATTTAACATCAGAATAATAGACTGGATAAACATTTGGCTTTATCTGATTCATAAAGCAATTTTCGCAGTGTGCTTCTCTTCCACATTGAAATACATCGGGGTCAAGCATGTCATAAATCATGACAAATCCACTATGATTATCAGCATATTTCAGCCAAAGGCTCTCATTAAGAGGATCATCGCAAAAGCAAATAGAAAACAGCTGCTGTTGAACCTTTTTCCTTACTTCTGACAAATCCTTTTCCATTTCAGGCAGGTTAGGAGAAGTCTGTTTTAGGCTTTCGATCATCGAAACCAAGAAATCGTTGCCAAGATGCTGGAATCCATTTTCCTCTAAGATTGACGCAATTTGTTGTGGACTTTCAGTATGCACCAAGGCTTTCAAAGAGTTAATTCCACTTCTAACTTTGGCATAATCAATATAAAAATAGGTATCAAATGGGTCATCATATCTATCTGCTGATGAGAAAAACAACTTATTCTCTTGCAATTGCTGCAAAGTGTTTTGGTTTACTGACCGAAATCGGCACAGCGCTTCGGGCGGCTTATAAACCGCTCTTAATTTATCCCAACATTCCTGCGAGTTCTCATGCAATCCATTCAATGTATCCCAAAATAGTTTTCGTTCTTCATCGGTCTTCTTCATTCGTTCACCTCCAAAGTATGCTTCACCTATTTCGCCGTATGTTTAACTTGCATACTTCTTAAAATTTTCGGCTTGTTCCAAGACTTCTTTATAAACATCATCAATCGTGACTGGAGGATAATCGAACTCATCCAACAGAAGGATTAAATCCACCTGAAGGGTAGCTTTGATGTCCTCTCTTGTAGACCAGTCTGTGTATTTTGCTTTGTCATCCACAATTACCTTGATACGCTTGGACAACTCAATCATCTTATCTTCGGGATACTCGAACTCATACTTCTTGGCCACAGCTTTTAGAATGTCATAGAAGGCTTTTTCCTCGTAGTCGATTCCCATCGCTTTAAAGGAGTCCTTTTCCAGTTTCAATTCTTCTAGCAATTTGGCAAGCTGTTCAGCCACATCATCAAGAACTTCGTTGGCGAAGGCCTCATCCCGGCGGCGGTTGTTGTATTGGTCCACCACACGTTTCAGGCGTTCTGAAAACTCCATTCCCATAATGCGGTTGACTTTTTTATACTCGTCGATAGCCTGGGACAAAAGCCGCTGTAAGACCTTAATTTTGGTATTGGGCAGCTGGATGGCGTTAATTTTGTCGATGTACTCGTCGCTGAATATGTCCACAGAAATGTGCTTTCCGGTTTCAAACAGTTCCTCAATACCGTCAGACTGAATAGCTCCTTCCAGCAGTTCACGCACACGGGCATTCATTTGGGAAATGTCCGGCGCATCGCCTTTAGTGAGCTTGAACAGGATAGACCGCACTGCACAGTAAAAGTGGATATAGTCCTTCTCCGTATCCGAGATGGCATCGCTGGACCCGCACAGATTAAATGCCTGCTTCATGCGTTTCACAGCAGCCATAAAACGCCGTTCCAGTTCTTCGGTCAGCTGGACATATTCCACCGCACGGTTCAGACAAGCCAGCTGTTCTTTCGGCGTACCATGGAAAAAGTCGCTGCTGTTGAAATTATGGAACATCTGCCCCAGCACTTCCAGCTGGTCCTTGACAATTGTGACAGACTGTTCTACGCCCTCAAACTCTTCACTCTCAAAATTCGTGTACTTTTTCAGAGCGAGGTTCATGTTTTTCTTGATGCCGATGTAGTCAACGATCAGGCCCTTTTCCTTACCGGTGTACACACGATTCACACGGGAGATCGTCTGGATAAGGGTGTGCTGCTGAATGGGCTTGTCGATGTAAATGGTGTCCAGTGCTGGTACATCAAATCCCGTCAGCCACATATCCACCACAATGGCAATTTTAAAGTTGGATTTCACATTCTTAAATTGCCGATCATATTCCTTGCGGTCATCCTTGGTCCCCAGCATTTCATAAAGAGCTGGCTCATCATCCTTGTTTCGGGTCATGATGAGCTTAATTTTTTCGATAGGCTTCAGTTCTTTTTTCTCTTTTTCGCTCAGTTCCACACCATCCGGGCAGATTTTTTTCTCTGCCCATTCCGGTCGCAGCCCAACCACGATCTGGTAAAAATCATAGGCGATTTTGCGGTTGGAGCAGACAAACATAGCTTTCCCGGCAACGGTAGCCCCTTCGGAAACACGGGTCTCATAGTGGCGAATGAAATCTTCGGCTACTGCGCGAAGCCTGTCCGGGTCGCCGATGATGGCATCGATATGGGCCACCGCTTTCTGACTCTCCTCAATCTGATGCTCGTTTGCACCTTCTACCGCACACTGAGCATAGTAATCTTCGATTTCCTTTACCTTGGCTTGGTCCAAAGTAACCTTGGCCGCTCGTCCGTCGTACACCAGATTGACAGTGATCCCGTCCTTGACGGATTCAGTCATGGTGTAGGAATCTACCACGGGGCCAAATACCTCAATGGTACCATCCACCGGCGTACCGGTGAAACCGACATAAGTAGCATTGGGCAGGGAATCGTGGAGATATTTGGCAAAGCCGTATTTGCGTTCTACGCCGTCTTCCGTCACCTTTACCTTTTGGTCAAGGTTGATCTGGCTGCGGTGCGCCTCGTCGGAAATGCAGATCACATTCGTTCGGTCGGTCAGCAGTTCCATATCCTCGGTGAATTTCTGGATGGTGGTCAGGTACACGCCGCCGCTGGTTCTTCCTTGCAGCTCCTGCCGGAGGGCCTCGCGGGAATCAATGCTTACCACCGTTTCATCGCCTATATACTTTTTGGAGGCAATAAACTGTTTGGAAAGCTGGTCGTCCAGATCGGTGCGGTCAGTGATGAGCAGAATAGTGGGACTGTGAAAATACGGGCTTTTCATCAGCATTCGGGTAAGGAACAGCATGGTATAGCTTTTACCGCAGCCGGTAGCACCAAAGTAAGTGCCGCCTTTGCCATCGCCCGCTGGCTTCAAGTGCTTCTTGATGTTTTCAAACAGTTTGGTTGCCGCAAAATACTGCGGATACCGGCACACAATTTTTGTGTCTTTGTCGGAGTTGTCCGGAAAATATACAAAATCCTTGATGACAGCCAGCAGCCGGTCTTTACGGAAAAGACCGCTCACCATGGTTACGAGAGAGCTAATGCCATCCAGCTCCTTGTCATCGGACTCGATTTTGCGCCAGGCGTAAAAGAAGTCGTAAGGGGCAAAGAAGGAGCCATACTTGTTGTTCGCACCGTCGCTGATGACCAAGAAGGCATTGTACTTGAACAGTTCGGGGATGTCCCGGCGATAGCGCACAGTGAGCTGGGTGTAGGCGTCCATGATAGTAGTGTTTTCCTTGACGGCACTCTTGAACTCCAGCACCACCACCGGAATGCCGTTGAGAAAGACAATACCGTCCGGGATACGAAGCTGACCGCCCACACCCTCAATCTCAAACTGGTTAACGATTTTGAAGACATTGTTTTCCGGATGGTCGTAATCCACCAGCTGGATGTACAAATCCTTTTGGGTCCGGTCTTCCCGGTTAAGTATGAAGCCGTCGCAGAGCAGCTTGCAGAATGCCTTGTTGGCTTCGTAGATGGTGCCGGAAATGGATTTTAACCGCAACAGGATGCCGTCTACTTCCGTGGTGGTAAGCCCGTCTTTGGCATAACGATTCAAAAGGTACTGCCGCAAATCATCCGTGAGCAGAACTTCCGAACGCTCCCGGTGAATCTGCTCGCCGTTCAAGTAAAGGTATCCCTCATCCTGAAACAGTTCCATAATGGACATTTCCAGAGAATGTTCATTGAAGCTTGTCACTGCTATCACCTCTTTTAAAGTGGCAAGTCTACTTGAATACCACTTATTTCATTCAAAATACATGCTTTATAATAGAAGAATAACTCCCAAAAGTAAGCCTTATTTTTTTGAAACAAATTGTGTTCAGTTCCAAAAATATCGGCTACTACAAAAGGCAATGTCCAATCCGAAATGGGTGTCACCATTTTAATATGGGTCATTCCAACTTTGTGGATGATCCGTGAATAGTTTTCTGAAAACCAAATATTATCGGTCCATTGTGTACCTGCTCTAAATGCTTGGAATGACTTTTCAAAACATTTTCGATAAATACTGCAAACATTATCAGCCAATTGAACCAATTCATTTGTCTTACTGTCAACAAACTCAATCCGAATATTACTGTCTGCAAATGATTGGTAATATTCTTCTTCGTATCCTTTAAGATCATCATGATAAACAGACACATTATTCAGATCGATGTTGTGCTGATATTTTAAGCAGAGTAAAATTTCTCCTAAAGCCGTCATATTTACAAAATTGACTGTATTTTTGCAACTGTACGCTTCATAAACTAACGGAAAATTCCCATAATTTTTTTCGTCAAGCATTGCTTTTGCAAAAAGTATATATGGATTGCTCTCATTTCTGTCAAGTTTTTCAAACGGAAAATCAATCAGATATTGTAGAAATTTCCTTTTTGATTCGTCCATATTTTCCTGTACGGCAGAACAATATTTTAGAAAAAGTTCTTCATCTTCCCCTGAAATAGCGCTTGCATATTGATAGAACATGAGCGTTTCTTGTTCTTGAAACCTTCTTCCAAAGACATATAAAGAAATCAACGTTGCAAGATAGAATATTTTGTCATAATTGCAAATATAAAAATGTTTGTCATCAAATATTTCATTAATAAAATAAGACAGTGCCTCGTTGTTTTCACGAGTCATTAGATCTGATCCCTTTTTTTCACTATTGAATCCAAATTTTCTTTTGAATTCCCGGTACTTGTCCAATAGATACATCTCGTCATTGTCATCATTTACAAAAACACCGCCCAATACAAAATGACGCTGTCCATCATTGTATAATTGATGATTTTTATTTGGCATAATGCAGCCTGAGTAGCCTGATTCATCGAAAAACAATTTCATTTTTCGCTCATCTCCTACTAAAGCAATAGTTAGCGATTTGACAATTGAGCCAGCAATATAGACTTCATGTCCTCAAGAATTCGGATTTCTTTGACATTACATTGGATATTTTTATAAGCGCATAGAGCTATCTCTCCAAACTTGTTTAGAGAATCATCATCTGGTATAGGAATTTCAAAAGATTCGAGTTCTTGCTTGTTGATAGCTTCTCTTGTTGAACCAGACTGGCCAATTCCTAATAGTTTTGCTTTATTACCGGCTGAACAGAGAGTAAACATAATATAGTAGCTCATGGCGACACCTTTAGCCGGGCGCACAATCATAACGTGCTGATTGACTCTGGCAGGCAGGACATCATCCGGTACCATGCAACAACGAGCCACAGAGACACCTGTAATATTGAAAAGGACATCATTTGGCTCTACAGTTACATTCGACAAAGCGTCGGCTTGAGTTTGATTTATGTGTGCCAAATCTGAATATTCAAATCGAAAATCAAAGACATTGGTGCTTCTGATAAGAGAAATTCCTTCATCAATGTAAGCGGTTTTTCCACCTTTGGGTGTTGCTCCACTGCCGATTTTGGTGCAAATCTTTTGAAGGGGAACTTTCAAGTATTGCGTTTTTGCATCAGAGAATAACTCTTTGTAAACTGTTGATAGAGATGCTACCAAATCTTCATTGATCTTCCGATTGAGTGCAATCCGATCGGTGATGACCTTGTATGCCTTTACAATGCTGTGCTGCTTTTCGATGTGGGGAACGGGGATTCTAATACGGCACAAATCATCCCAGGTAATACCTCCACGGACACTGCCATCCGTCATAAACCAGCACTCACGGTCAAATTCTGGCCTCCGGAACCACATCATCAAGTAGTCCATATCCAGAATAGTCGGATCGATGATTTCAAACATGAAATAGGCAGGCGAAACAATTGCAGGAATATCATCTTTGTAAAGCGCAATCGGGAGCCTTTCATCCCGCCCAACATGCATAGGATTACAGGCAAACATCCCTTTTTGAATCAACTTGTATCGGCTTAAATCTGTTCCAATTACATTTGCAACAGAAGGCATAAATTCTTTGTTGATGCTGATACCCAACACAGTATTGGTTACTTCATCCTTATTTCGGAAATCCACCAGTCTGATATGTTTCCCTAAAACATCATAATTTGATCTCATAACCCAGCTCCTTAAACACTGCCAGCAAATCCGTCTTTGACTTTTCTTCCTCCACCAACAGCTCTTTCAGCTCGGCCTGCAAGGTTTTCATTTTGGTGTCAAAGTCGATGGCTTCATCCCGGTTGACAAACTCAATATAGCGGCTGGGCACCAGGGTGAACCCCTTTTCCGCCACTTCCTCAAAACTGGCGCTGTAACAGAACTCCGGCACATTCTGATATGTTTCTTCATAGCCCTCCTGCTGCCATGCGTGATAGACGCCGGTCACCTTGGCCCGGTCTTCCTCGGTCAGCTCGATATACTTCTTTTCATAAGGGCTGCCCATCTGCCGTAGATCCATGAACAGGATTTCACGCTCCCGGTTGCGGTAGCGCTTCACCTCGCCGTTCTCCTCCACCACATGAGCCTTTTTGTTCTTGTTCAAAACCCAGAGGGTCACGCTGATGTCCGTGGTATAGAACAGGTTGCGAGGCAGTATGATGATGGCTTCTACCAGATTGTTTTCGATCAGCTGCCGACGGATTTTCAGCTCGGTACCGTCATCGGACAAAGCACCATTGGCCAGCAGGAAACCGGCCACGCCGTTCTGAGACAGCTTAGAAACGATATTCAGAATCCAGCCGTAGTTTGCATTGCTGGTGGGCGGCACTTCATAGCCATTCCAGCGAGGGTCGTCTACCAGTTCATCGGCAGCTCTCCACTCCTTCTGATTGAAGGGTGGATTTGCCATGATATAGTCCGCTTTCAGGTCCTTGTGTTGGTCGTTGGTGAAGGTATTCGCCGCCATTTCGCCCAGATTGGCAGAGATGCCCCGGATGGCCAAATTCATCTTGCACAGCTTGTAGGTGGTGTTGGTGTATTCCTGCCCGTAGATGGAGACCTTCTTCTTGTTACCGTGGTGTGCCTCCACGAACTTCATGGACTGCACAAACATACCGCCGGAGCCGCAGCAAGGGTCATACAGGATACCGTCATAGGGTTCAATCATCTCAGCAATCAGATTAACAATACACTTCGGGGTATAAAATTCGCCCTTACCCTTGCCTTCCGCCAGCGCAAATTTGCTCAGAAAGTATTCGTAAATCCGGCCAATGATATCGTTTTCTGCATCGCCGGTATTGATTTTGTCGATTTCATCCAGCAGAGACGCCAACTTTGCCGTGTCGATGTGAAGCCGTGAATAGTAGTTATCCGGCAAAGCGCCCTTCAAAGAGGGATTGGCCTTTTCAATCGTATACAGCGCCGTGTCAATTTTCAGAGCAATATCATCCTGCTTGGCGTTCTCCATGATATAGTTCCACCGACTGATCTCCGGCAGAAAGAATACATTGTCCTTGGTATAGAAAGCAACATTGTCCAGAAACTTTTCGCCGTATTTTTCCGCAATCGATTTGCGTTGGACCTCAAATTTGTCGCTTGCAAATTTTAAGAAGAAAAGGCTCAAAACGACGTGTTTATACTCTGCCGGTTCCACAGAACCACGCAGTTTGTCTGCCGATTTCCACAGTGCTTCCTCCATAGAAACTTCTTTTTTGGGCTTTGCCGCACCTCTGGCCATTTTATTTTCCTCCGATTTTCGGTAATTTTATATTATCGTATAAAGCAGCACTCTATTTCTGGCTATCATGTACCGCTTCGCAAATATCTCCAATATCACAGTCGAGATACTCACAGATTCGCAATAATACAGAAAGGGCAACTTCATCGCCTTTGTTTAGTTTTGCCATGGTCCCGGTAGCCAGTTTCAGGTCCGTCCGGAACTTCATTTTGCTTATATCACGCTCTAATAGCAGCATCCATAATTTTTTATAACTGATCTTCATATTCAAATCTGCTCCTATTCATAGTGTACATAGCAAGTAACTATTCTAAGTTTAGTCGAAAAAGCACCTGCTTGCAACATTGATTTGCAATTTATTACATAATAACTTCAACTTCGTGCATTTCCACACCGTGAACGAAAAGATTTTATGTTATAAAATAAGCAGGGACTACTCTCAAAAGAGCAATCCCCGCTTATCGGTTATTCCAAATAACGATTTAGTGATAAATTATCTCGCTTCGAACAATTTCTTCTGCCCGGTTGCGGATGTTGTTCATGGTGCCCGCCCACGCCATTGGATTATGGGCTTTCAATTCTTCGGTAATGTTTTCTGCTGCTTTCATCTGATTGATGAGACAGTTCATCCGCTCTTGTGCTTGCTCATTCAGATCAGCCAGATATGTCCAGAGCTTGCCGGACAAAATCAGTTCATTGTACTGGGCTGGATGGTACTGCTCCAAATAGTCTTTGTGCATCCGCCCCCAAAACCCAATAGGGCGGATTTCTTCCGGTAGCTGCAAGTTGGGAATGTAGTAGTCGCCAACCAACGTATAATGCAGGCCATTGTGTTCATCGTAAATATGTTTTTTGAGTTCTTCCATGTTGTTGATCTCCTCATTCTGGTGTGATAGTTAGCAAGCCTGGCTCTCCAGAAATATTGGTAAATCATTGGTAAAACTGAGGTTGAAACACAGGAAGTGCTTGATTTACAGGCGTTTTTTCATGTCCGGTAAATCCTTCCGTGGCACACGAAAAGTATTTTGGTCATCCCCAGACCTTCCTTTCCAAATTTGAAAAATGCCGCAGGCATGCTGCCTGCGGCATCTGGCGGAGGTGAAGAGATTCGAACTCTTGCGCCGGCAAAGCCGACCTACCGGATTTCGAATCCGGACCCTTCAACCACTTGGGTACACCTCCAAAGCGGGCACGCATCTGCCTTTCTGGGCCTGTGCCGTATTGTGTATTATGCCACATTTTTTTCCGGGATGCAAGAGCAGGTTGCCAATTTTGCTCTGCCGCTATAAAATAACTGTATCATCGTTTGTAGGAGGCAGCTTATGCAAGTGCAGATCCTCATCCCCGGCCGGGAAGATGCATTCGAAAACTATGCCCTGGCGGTAAAGGCTTCCGGCGGAGTCCCTGTATTCTGGGTTCCGGGTACCTCTCTGCCTCCGTTCAGCGGACTGCTGCTGCCCGGCGGCGGAGATATTGTTCCCTCCCTGTATGGCCAGGAAAACATCGCCTGCACGGACATAGACCCGGAGCGTGACACATCTGAATTGTATGCACTGTCTCAAGCAGTGTCCATGGGCAAGCCCGTACTGGGCATCTGCCGGGGCGAACAGCTCATCAACACATTCTTCGGCGGCACGCTCCGGCAGGATCTGCCCGGGCACAGCCGTACAGCAGAACGCCTGGACCGCCTCCACCCTGTCCGCACGGCTCCCTCTTTCCTGACCGAGCTCTACGGCACGGAGGCCATTGTCAACAGTGCCCACCATCAGGCCGTGGAAACTCCGGGTGCAGGTCTGCGGCCGGTCCAGTGGGCGCCGGACGGCACGGTGGAAGCCCTGGAGCATGATGCGCTCCCGGTCTGGGCCGTGCAGTGGCACCCCGAGCGGATGCGCGGGCCGTTTGCCAAACAGGGCGCCGTCGATGGTGATCTGCTCTTCCGGGCCTTTTTGAAAAATTGCAAATAAAAATTTAGCAGAAATGGGTTGACATCTCAAAGCAACTATGGTAATATGACCAAGCTGACGATTTCCACGGAGGGCAAACGCAGGTGTAGCACAATGGTCAGGGCACCAGCCTTCCAAGCTGGGGATGCGAGTTCGATTCTCGTCACCTGCTCCAATTCATATTCGCGCCAGTAGCTCAGCTGGATAGAGCAACTGCCTTCTAAGCAGTGGGCCAGGGGTTCGAGTCCCTTCTGGCGTACCAGCTCTTCTTGGAGCGAAAGTCAGCAATATATGCGCCTTTATATGTGGTGGGTGTAGCTCAGTTGGTTAGAGCACCGGATTGTGGTTCCGGGTGTCGTGGGTTCGAGTCCCATCTCCCACCCCAGAAAAAGTAGGGGATCGGGGTTATCCCGATCCCCTACTTTCACCACATTGGGGCGTCGCCAAGTGGTAAGGCAAGGGACTTTGACTCCCTCATCCGCTGGTTCGAGTCCAGCCGTCCCAGCCATACGATCCCCCCACTCTGGGGATAACATAGAACTTTGACCCGGTAGCTCAGTCGGCAGAGCAACTGCCTTTTAAGCAGTGGGTCCGGGGTTCGAATCCCCGCCGGGTCACCACGTGGTCGCAAAGTCCGCTTTGCGACCACGCTTTTTTATGTTCACGCACAAAAAGTATGATACGCCCGCTCCCTTATTTTATCATCAAACCCTCACTACGATGAAACGGACAGGTGAACTCATATGAAACTCTTTGAAGTAAAAAGCAGAACGCCGGAGCGCATCGCACAGCTGCTCGATGTATGGGAAACCTCTGTGCGGGCCACGCATCTGTTTTTATCCGACAGCGAAATTGAACGCATCAAGTTCTATGTGCCCCAGATGCTGGAGGAAGTCCCCAATCTGGTTATTGCAGCCGTTGAAGAAGACCATCCAGTTGCCTTTCTGGGACGCGCAGGCAACTCTTTGGAAATGCTGTTCGTCGCGCCCGAAATGCGTGGCCGCGGGATCGGGAAACAGCTGGTAAGCTACGGAATCGAACACTACGCCATTGAGGTCGTGACGGTAAATGAACAAAATCCGCAGGCCATCGGGTTCTACAAACACATGGGATTCCGTGTGTATAAGAGAACCGATCTGGACGAGCAGGGCAATCCCTATCCCCTTCTCTATATGCGGTATACACCATCAGCCAGGCAAGAATGATTTTCACATCTATCGTGCACGATGCTCCGTGCGGCCGCAAAGTCCACTTTGCGGCCGCTATTTTTATCGCTGCACAACAAAAAAGAGAGCACGGCCCAGGCCATGCTCTCTTTTTTAATTTCCTGCCCCGCTCACACCTGCTCACTGACGCACAGAAAGTCCGGTGCACACTCCAGCGGGAATTGCTGCGGCCGGTCCCGCTTTTTGAGCTGCTCCAGCGCCACATACCGCACCTGCTGATTTTCATAGCAGGCCCAGTAGTACCGTCCGGACTCGGCACAGCAAACGGCAGTGTACACCGTATAGTCAAACGGCATCGCACCGCAGTGCAGCGCCGCCAGGTCCCCCGGCCGGCTCCCACGCACCATGCCCAGCGGAAGCGCCGCACTTTGCAGAAGCCGCAGCATCCGAGCCACGCCCTGCGCCTCGCGGGCGCCTTTGACCGCATATTTGCGCAAAAATGCCAGCCGCACGAACCGGGAGGGAGAACTCCAGTCTCCCGGCAAGCCCTGGCCGCCGCTGCCGGAAAAACACGGTTCCAGACGCTCCTCCCCAAACGTGATGGCATCGTGATCCAGGTCCCGGACCGCGGCATAATTGAGCAGATTCGTCCGGTGCCAGGCATAACCGGGACTGTTGGTCACCACCCCCAGCGTATGCCGGTAGATCTTCACGCCCTCCGCCTCCGGCTCCACGATCACCATCTCCCCCGTCCGGTCGCTGAACGCCCAATGCAGCGGTGGGATTGTTCCCAAAAGCGGGCGGTTTTCCAAGGACAGCCTGTTTTGCAGGGTCTCCGCCACTTCGTCCACCGTGGCGCACTGTGCCAACAGGTGATACACCAGAAAGGGCGGCTGAATGGGGCACGCCCCTTTCGGATGCTGGGTGCCGTAGCAGGCACAGCCCCGGTAGCAAAGCTGGCCTCCCATGAGGCCCCGTTCATTGATCCCCTCATATAAAATAGGAGAAGAGGGGATCTGTAAAAGCCCGGTGCCCACAGCGGCATACCGGGCTCTCTGACGGCTCCGGTCCACCACATCCCCTGTCAGTGACGAGCCGCAGACTGCATACTTCGTCCCGGCAGGCACATAGGTGACAGCGCTCCCGCCCGCCAGGCAGCTGGAATCAAAATTCCTGCCCCACAGGTGCCTGCCGTCTGTGGTGCTCCAGCTCAGCGCGCTGTCCCCCGTCTCCAACATGGCAAGCCTTTCCTCCATTCCCCGTTCCTTCTGCCGCCCGGCAAAGCCGGTCTGGCACCGGCTGTTTCATCGCCTACTATCCTGCCCCATCCAACCCATTTCAAACCGGATGCTTGCTTTTTTGCTTTCGGGGTATGCTAACGGGGAAAAAGGAGGATACGCATATGCTGCAATTTTTCTGGAACCGCTCCGCCTCTGTCTGGACCGCCGCACTATATCTCTTGCTCGGCCTGCTCCTGCTGCTGTTTCCCACTGAAAGCGGGACATTGCTGGTCTGGGTGCTTTGCGCCATTACCGCCGCCTACGGACTGGGACACCTGTGGCGGTACATGCAAAAGCGCCGGTACGGACTCCCCCGCGGCAGTGAAGTGTTTTTGACCCTGTTTCCGCTCGCCTTTTCTGCCTTTGCCCTGCTGCGCCCCCAGGCGGTTTTGTCCTTTTTACCGCTGGTGCTGGGCGCCTTGCTGACACTGGACGGCGTGGGCAAGCTCCCGCCGGTGGTATCTGCCCTGCGCCGCCGGTCGGAGGACGCCCTGGCGCTGGGCCTTTCCGCTCTGCTGCCGCTGGCACTGGGCATCATCTTGCTGTGGGACCCCTACCGTGCAGCCAGGACGGCCATCGCCCTGTTCGGCGCGGGCCTGGTGGCCGGCGGCGCCGGCGATCTGGCGGCCGCCCTCCTTGCCCCTCCCCGGTCCTGACACTTATCCCGCCGCCAGAGCGGCAATGGGCGTACCAGCCAGGAAGCGTGCCCGGCAGCGCTGGGCACAACGGTGGTACTGGTCAAAGCGCCGCCGGGCCGCCTGGGGATCTCCGTACACCTTCCAGCAGCCGCTGAGGGTAAACTCCCGCCCCCGGTGACGAATGAAGCCCACTACGTCCTCTAGAGGATAGCCCAGGAACACGCCGATCTCATGGGGGTACTCCTCCTCCAGGCAGAACCGGCCGGAGAGCCGCTCCAGCATGGCATCCACATCCAGCTCCGGCCCGTAGCCGCACTCATACAAAAACGCCCGGGTCTGCGGCTCATTTACCAGCCGCTGCAGCCACAGGGGACGATAGAGATACACCATGCACGCACCGGTCACCGGGCAGGTCTTGAGCACCCGCAGCACGATTCCCCGGGGCCCCAACTCCCGGCTCCACCGCTCCACCGCCTCTTTCGGGCAGCGTCCGCTGTCCGCCCGGCAGCGAAACAGGCTGGCAGGCTTGATCCCTGCCAGCGTCGGCGCACACTGCTCCACCATGATCTCATCCAACGAACGCTCCATCTGTATCCTCCCGTTCTTGTAGTTAGTTTATGCTAACTTACATGAATAAAAAACAGCGCCCCGGGCGCTCTCGTTTATTCTGTCTTGTAGTTAGTTATATCTAACTAACAAAATACCATGATGCAGGACGATTGTCAATGTCTTTTTTCAGATGATTGCGCCGGCAGCGCAAATCGGTTATACTGAGAAAAACAGCGAAAGGAGCGCGCCTATGAAGATCCTGGTCCTATCAGACTCCCACGGAAATGTGCGAAATATGGAGGAGGCCGTCGCGCGCACTGCGCCGCGGATGATCTTCCACCTGGGAGACTGCTGGCGGGACGGAGAACGCCTCCATGATCGTTTCCCGGACATTCCCTTTGATCAGGTACCCGGCAACTGCGACTTCTGCCCAGGCGAGCCTGCGGAGCGGCTGGTATTTGTGGAGGATTACCGCATGCTGCTGTGCCACGGCCATACCTACGGCGTCAAGCAATCTCTGCTCACCGCCGGTTTTGCGGCCGAGGAGCAGAATTTGGATGTGTTCCTCTTCGGCCACACCCACTGTCCCCTGGTGGATCGGCGGGGCAAGACCTTTTTCCTCAATCCCGGCAGCATCGGCGATGTCCGCCGCCCTTCTTACGGTCTGGTGACCATCACCGGCGGCAAACTGGATGTATCCACCCATCTGCTGGAATGAACACCGCTCCTTCTATATGAAAAACCGCCCCGTCTTTCGACGGAGCGGTTTTTTGATTTATTCGCAGTGACCGCAGGTGTCGCAGTGGCCCTGGCAGGCGGTAAGCTCATCGCCGTAGGAAATGCCGTTGCGGTCGTAGTAGTCCTTGACGGCGGCCCGGACGGCCTCCTCCGCCAGCACGGAGCAGTGGATCTTCTGGGCGGGCAGTCCGCCCAGGGCCTCTACCACCGCCCGGTTGCTCAGCTCCAGCGCCTCGCTCACCTTCTTGCCCTTGATCATCTCCGTGGCCATGGAGCTGGTGGCAATGGCGCTACCGCAGCCGAAGGTATTGAACTTCACATCGGTGATGACCTGGGTCTGGGGGTCCACCTTGATGTACATACGCATGATGTCGCCGCACTTGGCGTTGCCCACCTCGCCCACGCCGTCGGCGTCCTCCATTTTGCCTACGTTCCGGGGATTCTGGAAATGGTCCATGACTTCCTTACTATAAAGCGCCATAATAAAGGCTCCTTTCTTTAAATGAGATGGGGACGCTCGCCCCGTTCCAGCTCGTCCCACACCGGGGACATGTTCCGCAGGTATTCCACCACGCCGGGCACCACGGAGAGGATGTGGTCCACGTCGGCGTCGGTGTTGTAGTGGCTCAGGCTCAGCCGCAGAGAGCCGTGGGCCACCTCGTGGGGCCGGCCCAGAGCCAGCAGCACATGGCTGGGGTCCAGGGACCCGGAGGTGCAGGCAGAGCCGGAGGAAGCTGCGATACCCTTGGCATCCAGCATCAGCAAAAGGGACTCGCCCTCGATGCCCTCGAAGCACACGTTCACGTTGCCGGGCAGGCGGCGCTCCGCGTCGCCGTTGAGTACCGTGTGGGGGATGGCGGTCAGGCCCCGGATCAGCCGATCCCGGAGCGCCGTCATCTTCTGTGCGTTCTCCTCCATGTGCGCGCAGGCCTCTTCGAATGCCGCGGCCGCACCCACAATGCCCGGCACATTCTCCGTACCAGCCCGGCGGCCCCGCTCCTGGGCGCCGCCATAGATGACGTTGGTGAGGGCCACGCCCCGGCGGGCGTACAGCACGCCCACGCCCTTGGGCCCGTGGAACTTATGGGCGGAGAGGGAAAGCATGTCCACGCCCAGCTCCTTTACATCGATGGGCAGATGTCCCGCCGCCTGGACAGCGTCCGTATGGAACAGCACGCCCGCCTCGCGGCACACGGCGGCGATCTGGGCGATGGGCTGGATGGTGCCGATCTCGTTGTTGGCGAACATAACGGAGACCAGCGCCGTGTCGGGCCGGATGGCCTGACGGACCTGCTCCGCCGTCACCACGCCGTCAGAGGGAATATCCAGCAGCGTCACCTCAAAACCCTCTTTCTCCAGCGCCTGGAGCGTATGGAGCACCGCGTGGTGTTCAAACTTGGTGGAGATGATGTGCTTCTTCCCCTTCCGCAGCCCCAGCATGGCGCCGGAGCGGAGGGCCTGGTTATCGGACTCGCTGCCGCCGGAAGTGAATGTGATCTCCGCCGGGGAGGCACCCAGATGCCGGGCAAAGGCCTCCCGGGCTTCGGTCAATTTCTCCGCCGCCCGCTGGCCGGGCGTATGGAGGCTGGAGGGGTTGGCATATTCTTCACGGAGGCAGGGCAGCATGGCCTCCAGGGCAGTTTCACTCATGGCGGTGGTGGCCGCATTGTCTGCGTAGACGTACATCTTTATTTCCTCCTTTTCCTATCTTTTTACTGTGATATAGTCATAGCACATTATATCCTACTTGTCAAGTAGGATATAAGAAAAAAAGAGTGCCCTCCGCTTCGTTCGGAGGGCGCTCGTCTTTTTCAGGGCATTGGTTGCTACTATATGTAATTTTTTTACTCTGCTTTACTGTCTGTATCGGCATTTGCCGTCGGGAGCTGCCAGCCGCCGCCCGGGGCTAGTGCCGCATCCACAGCTGCCTGCAGCTTCTCCGACGCCCCTTCCACCTCCGGGACTGCAATGTATTCCTCCAGACACAATCCCCGTTCATAGATAGAGGCGGCGGTCTCCTGTCCTACATACCGGTAGTGCCACGGCTCGTAGCCGATGCCGGTGACGGAGGATTTATCCGTAGGATAGCGGAGGATGAAGCCGTATTCCCAGCAGTGCTCCATGAGCCACTGCTGCTCCTCTGTCTGGGCCTGCTTCTCGTCCAGCACCGGGTAATCGGTCGCCATGATATCCACAGCCAGTCCTGTCTGGTGCTCGCTGGTGCCCGGCGGCGCCACCCAGCGCCCCGCCTCTGCCAGCGCCTCCTCCCGGCTGTAGCCGGCGGCACGCAGGCGGGCGATCTTGTTTTGATAGAGCCGGTTCTGGGTGGATTCCGTCCGGTAAGCGGAGCAGACGGTCACGTCCATTCCCGCCGCCTCACAGTCGCTCAGCATTTTTTCCAGAGCCGGCCGGGCCTCGGCAGCAATCTGCAGGCCGTTATCCAGCTTTTCCAGCTTCACGGTATACTGCTCCGGCAGCGGGTTCCACAGATTCACCAGCAGCGGCATGGTACCAAGATCCACTGTCTCGTCCAGCGTTACCATGTCCTTTTCCAGTGAAGCGTCCTCCGCAGGTGTGGGCTCCTGTACCAGGGCTTCACCTGTCTGAACGGGCACTTCCTGCGCCACCTCCAGCTCCGCAGGCGAGTTTTCATCCACTGCCAGGACGCCGCTGCCCAGCAGCAGTCCGCTCAGCATGGCCGCCGCCAGCAGCACGGCCCAGAGATGTCTTCTTTTCATCCTCGATCCCCTCCTTTTCAGGAATCTCTTCTTTCATCTTGTATGGTACCGTGTTTTTCCACAGAAAACAAGGGGATTTTTGTAAACAAAAACAAGGCCGCCCAGACGGGCGGCCTTGCAGACCAAGCGATTTACTTGTACAGCTCGGGCTTCTCCATGGTCTCCACCTTCAGGAACTGAGAGGTGCCGCGGGAGGCGTTCAGAGCGTCGCCGGCAACGCAGGCAACGTAGCCATCCCAGGAGGAGGGACCGGTGAGCTTGCCGGCGTGGACGGACTCCACCCACTTGCAGAACTCGATGTCGTAAGCCTCGATGAAGCGCTCCTTCCAGTCGGTCATGATGGGCATGGACTCGGCGGGCTGCAGGCTGTCCCAGCCGGCAGGACGAGAGCGGCGCACCACAGCGTAGGGATCGGGCAGCTTGACGGTGCCGTTCTCGCAGACGACCTCGCACTGGATGTCGTAGCCGTAGCCGTCGGCCACCTGGACCTCCACGTCGATGAAGCAGCCCTTCTTGGTGCGCATCAGCATGACCTGGGGGTTGTCATAGCCCTTGTCGGAGTTGGAGGACTGGCGCACCTTCACGCACTGCACGTCCTCATACTCGTCGTCCAGCAGCCAGCGGCAGATGTCCAGCTCGTGGATGGCCACGTTGGTCACGCCGTTCTCGGTCTTGAAGCCCGGGCCCTGGGAGACGTTGCGGTGGCAGGCCTTGATCAGCAGGGGCTTGCCGATCTCGCCGGAGTCGATGATGCGCTTCATCTCGGCGTAGCCGCGGTCATAGTGACGCATAAAGCCCACCTGCACCAGGCGCTTGCCGATCTCCAGCTCGCGCTTGATGATGTCCTCGCAGTCGGCGGCGTTCTGGCTCAGGGGCTTCTCGCAGAAGCACCACTTCTCCTCAGCCAGGGTCTTCATGACATAGTCATGATGGGTGGGGTCGATGGAGGTGATGACCACGGCCTCCACGTCGGGGTCCTTGATCATGCCGTCGCAGTCGTTGCCGTAGGACTTGATGCCGTACTTGGCAGCCGTCTCGTCAGCGGCAGCAGCCACGTAGTCGGAAACTGCCACCACAGTAGCGCCGGGAACCGTCTCAATGATACGGCGGCAGTGATCCTTGCCGATGGCGCCGCAGCCGATGATACCGATTTTCAAAACCTGATCCATGTTGATTACCCTTCCTTTATATATATTATAATGTAGGGATGCTGTTAATACTCTGCGATGATCTTTCTGCACTGGGTACAGCGGGAGGCGGGAATATAGGGCGGTGTGATAAGCGGGGCGTCCTGTCTGCTCAAAAGCTTTGCATTTCCGAACAGATCCGGTGGTCCGGCTTTCCGATGCTTCGGCAGCCAATAGATCCCATAGTGACTCTGCAAAGCACCGCTCTCCATTTCACCGCCGCAGTATGGACAAACCATATTCTTACCCTTTCCGTTCCGGGTGAGCTCCGCCTGCCCGGAACTCCCGTCATTTTCGCCGCAGCGTGTACGTGGCGAAAATTCCCCGACTCAGCCGCCTTGGGCGGCGTTCACCAGCGACGCCGCGTCACTGGTGTTGGGGGAGATCGAGGGGGAGCCTGCTCCCCCCTCGAGCATCTCTTAGTACTTCCGCGCGTCCTTCACGTGCTCAAGGTGGCTTGCGTAAGCGTCCAGGTTCTCCTGACGCTCGGACACTTCCGTGTCACCCACGCGCCACCAGGAACCGTAGCCGTCGGTCATGGTCTTGGGCAGCACCTTGATGTCGAAGAGCACAGGGCGGTTCTTCACCTTCTTGGCGTCCTCAAAGGCAGCCACCAGCTCCTCCATGGTGCGGACATGGTAGGCCTTGCAGCCATAGGCCTCGGCCACCTTGGCATAGTCGATGTCCATGAAGTCGCCGAACAGGCCCTCCTTATTGCGGTAGCGCAGCTCCGTGCACAGCGTCACGTTGCCGTGGCCCACCTGGAGGTTGTTGATGCAGCCGAAGCTGGCGTTATCGAACAGGCAGATGTTGATCTTCTTGTGCTCCTGGCAGGCCGTGATCAGCTCGCCGTGGAGCATGTTGAAGCTGCCGTCACCGCAGAAAGCGTAGACCTCGCGCTTGTCGCCGATGGCCAGCTTCACGCCCAGAGCGCCGGCCACCTCATAGCCCATGGTGGAATAGCCGTACTCCATATTATAGGTATCCACAGCCTTGGGACGCCACACGCGCTGCATGTCGCCGGGCAGGGAGCCGGCAGCGCCGATGGCCACGTCGTCGTCGGCCATCATGGCGTTGATGGCGCCCAGGACGGTGGTCTGGCACAGCTGGGCGTTCAGGTCCTTGGCAAAGCGCTTGGCAGAGTCCGCATTGGCATCGTTGATGATGGGCTTCCAGGTCTTCTTGTCCTCGAAGGTGATGCCATCCAGACGCTCCAGCTCCTTGAGCCACTTTTCCTTGGCTGCGGCGATCTCGGTGGTGTAGCCGCTCTTGTAGCCCTCCAGCAGCTTTTCCAGACGAGGCAGGGCGTCCTTGGCGTCGGCCACCACGGGGATGGCCTCCAGCTTCAGAGCCTGGAACTCAGAGACGTTGATGTTGACGAACTTGCAGTTATCCTTGAACAGCCACTTGGAGGAGGTGGTGAAGTCGGTGTAGCGGGTGCCCACGCCGATGACCAGATCCGCCTTCTTGGCGATGTCGTTGGCAGCGGAGCAGCCGGTAACGCCCATGCCGCCCATGTTCAGAGGATGGGTCCACACCACAGCGGACTTGCCTGCCTGGGTCTCGCCGAAGGGGATATTGAAGGTCTCGGCAAAGTGCAGGAACTCGGCATGTGCCTCAGAGTAGCGCACACCGCCGCCGCACACCAGCATGGGGCGCTTGGCCTTGCGGATGGCCTCCGCCGCGTCGGCCAGGGCGGCCTCGGTAGCGGGACGGCGCTCCAGACGCCACACGCGCTTTTTGAAGAAGCTCTCGGGATAGTCATAGGCCTCGCCCTCTACGTCCTGGGGCATGGCCACGCACACGGCGCCGGTGTTGGCGGGGTCCGTCAGCACGCGGAACGCGGAGAGCATGGCGCTCATGAGCTGCTCGGGACGGACGACCCGGTCCCAATAGCGGCACACAGCCTTGAAGGCGTCGTTGGTGGAGATGGAGAGGTTATGGGTCTGCTCCACCTGCTGGAGAACGGGGTCGGGCTGGCGGCAGGCGTACACGTCGCCGGGCAGCACCAGCACGGGGATGTTGTTGGCGGTAGCGGTACCGCAGGCGGTGACCATGTTGGCAGCGCCGGGGCCCACGGAGGAGGTAACGGCAAAGATCTGCTTGCGCTTCATCTGCTTGGCGAAGGCCACGGCCGCCTGGGCCATGCCCTGCTCGTTCTTGCCCTGATAGATCTCCAGGTGCTTGGCCTCCTGGCTCAGCGCCTGACCGAGACCCACCACGTTGCCGTGGCCGGGAATGATGAACATGCCGCGGACAAAGCGGGTCTGGACGCCGTCCACCTCGATGTACTGGTTTTCCAGGAACCGGACCAGGGCCTGGGCCATGGTCAAACGAACGGTTTTCATACTCTCAAATACCTCCTGATTTGTTCAGCCCTGATAGATGTGCTCGTTGGCGTCGGCCTTCCAGAGCCACTCGTGCTCCTTGTCGTCGATGCGGGTCTTGAGCCAGGGATCGCCCTCCAGGTGCCGGATGCCCCAGGCGTAGCACATGGCGTAGCCGGGCGCGGCGGTCTGGGAGTGGAAGCCGTGGTTGATCACGGCGCAGCCGTTGTGGCCGGTCTTGTAGATCTCGCCGTTGGCAAAGCCGGCGCCGAAGCCCTGGGGATAGTCAAAGCGATAGAAATACACCTCGGGCTGAGGATGATGGTGCGGGGGATAGGAGGACCACTTGCCGGGATGGTTCAGCACCTCGCCCAGCACCATGTTGGAAAACGGCGCGTTGTCATGGTCGAAGAAGGTCTTGATCTCCCGCTCCATGCAGCCCAGCAGCTCGCCGTTGCAGCCGGCGTGCTGGGTCTGGACCGTCTCCGGCGTGTACATGACAGCCTCGTAGTCCTTTTCGTTGATGGTCTTCTGGATATAGAGCTCGCTGTGCTCGTGGGCGGTCAGCGTGACCTTGGTGCCCCGGGGCGCCAGCAGGCAGAATGCCTCGTGGTGGAAGCAGTCCGGCCGGTCGGCCTCGCAGGTCTTGCCGTTCCACTCATAGGTGACGCTGCCGGCGAACAGCAGCACGGCGATCTCCTTTTCCGCCTCTTCGAAGGTGAAGGTGTCGCCCTTCTCCATCAGCAGAAGGCCGATGTCCATCTGGGTGCCCATGTCGTCCACAGCGGTGTCGATATAGGCGTTATACCCGTTCTTCAGCTCAGCGTTTTTGTTAAAATAGGTCATTGGAAACATCTCCTATTTTGAATTGCGATGGGAATGCATTTGCTTTGCCGCGCATACGCGGCAGTCTCTTTTACAGGCCGGTGTGCTCGCGGATGTACTTGCGGCCCTTCATGGCGTACTCCAGAGGATTGGCCTTGGCGGGGTCCTGCTCGGCCTCCACCAGCAGCCAGCCCTGATAGCCGGCATCGGCCAGGACCTTGAACACGGGATCGAAGTCCACATCGCCGTCGCCGGGGACGGTGAACGCGCCGTTGCGGACGGCCTGGAGGAAGGACCAGTTGTTCTTGCGGGCCTCTTCCACCACAGGCAGGCGCATGTCCTTCAGATGGACGTGGCCCACGCGGTCCACATACTTCTTCAGCATGGTCAGGGGATCTTCACCGGCAAAGGTGAAATGACCGGTATCATAGCAGAGGAACACATACCGGGGATCGGTGTTGGCCATCATGCGGTCGGTCTCCTCGCTGGTCTGCACCACGGTGCCCATGTGATGGTGGAAGCAGAGCTTGAAGCCCCGGTCGGCAGCGATCTTGCCCAGCTTGTTGAGACCGTCGCAGAAACGGTCCCACTCAGCGTCGTTCATCACGTGCTTGTGGCCGCCGGTGAGAACGGGGGTGTCCATCTGGCCCTGGATGGAATAGCTCTGCTCGCTGACGTTGATGCGGTTGGCACCCACGGCAGCCAGGAAGTCCAGGTTGGCGATGAAGTCCTTCTCCTCTTCCTCAAAGGGACGGGTCAGGATGAAGGAGGAATACCAGCGGCTGGCAATGCGCATACCGCGCAGATCCAGCGCCTTTTTCAGCTCAGCAGGATCGGTGGGATACTTGTTGCCGATCTCGCAGCCGGTGAAGCCCGCCAGGGCCATCTCGCTGACGATCTGCTGGAAGGTGTTCTCACCGCCCAGCTCGGGCATATCATCGTTGCACCAGCCAATGGGTGCGATTCCAAGGAATACGTGGTTCTGATCGAACATGGGTAACGTCCTCCTTAAACTAATAAATAGGTTTTTTCCGCCTGCTGCGAAAGCCGTACACAACAGGTCCGCACTTTTCTGTGTTCGTTCACAGAAATGCACACACAAAAGCGAACGCTGCAAGCGTCTTTTCTATAATGAAAGTATCATCGTCTCGGTCAAAAATCAACGATTTTTCCGACCGGTGCGGGATTTTTTCCAATTTAGCCAAAGGGCCTCCCCATTTTTTTATGGATACGTCAGTCTGATCGTTTTCCGTTTCTTGCAGTCAAATTTCTCCGGAACTGTCCTCCTGTCAGATATTTTTGTCCGTACATTGAGCATTTTAGGTTGAAATGTAAAATCCATGTAAAATTCCGACCCCCTTTTTCGCAATTTTGCGTGGAATCCTTGTGGTAGTGCCCAAAAGTGCACAAGTTTTTTCTGTAATAATAGACATAAATTGTGCAACCTATTGACTTGAATTTCCCTTTGATGCTAAAATCCAGTCAGATTGACCGGGGACCGTCTGTAGTATTTATGCATATTGTTCCCGGAATTTTGAATGAAAAGGAGAAAAGATGTACATGAAGAAGTTTTTTGCTCTGGCTCTGTCTCTGGTCATGGCTCTGTCTCTGGTAGCC
>OWID01000231.1_pt1 | contig 24589 bp, 22 predicted proteins | sample 1732661 | NCBI WGS metagenome assembly OWID01 (sample SAMN05065739, study PRJEB22554) | human gut metagenome | biome: ENVO:2100002; feature: ENVO:00000062; material: ENVO:00002003 | host: Homo sapiens | place: USA
CCCTTTTCGATGCTGCCGCACGAGAGTGCGAATGCCGGCTTTTGCCGGCATTTTTTAGCATCTTTAAATGGACTGGCAATATAACAAAAGCTCCAGACATCGTCTGGAGCTTTTGTTGTTTAGAGATAAAGTTCCGGTTCTTTACGGTCCGAACATACTTTCTTGAGTGCCAGTCCAACTGTGGAAAGCATGACACTGTTGAGCTTTCGTGCAGAATGTGGACAAACCGCGATGCAGCGCATACAAGAGATGCATTTTTTGCTGTCCACCTCTTTGGGGTTTGCTTTGTCAATGGCTTGTACTGGACATTTTTCGGCACACACTCCACAGCGTGTGCAGTCTTTGGTCGGCTTTGGAACCATGCCGCCGGCGCCTTCCTTTTTGTATGGCCGATTGCCTGGTATCGACGGCTTTTCTGTGTTTTTATCTTCCAGTTTGTCGCGAATCTCTGCTGCAAACTCTTTCAGTTTTGCAGCATCCTGTGCATCAGGACGTCCGGCTGCATACTGACGTGCAATGGAATGCTCCGCAATGGCTGCCACTGCTGCGATGACCTGAAATCCTGCCTGTTCTGCGCTGTCCTGAAGCTCAACCAGCGTATCTTCGTAGGCGCGGTTGCCATAGACACACAACAATACTGCACGCACTCCATTTGCATGGATTTTCGTGAGACGTTCGGTTGCAACGGATGGCACTCTGCCTCCGTAGGATGGAACGGCGATCACAGCAATATCCTCCGCAGTCAGGGTGTCTTGTTCAAAGTTGTGGTGAGGGTCGGTTAAGTCGATAGTCTGAAATTGTTCGCTCAGGGAGCGGGTGAGAAGTTCAGCGCATTTTTGGGTGCCGCCTGTTGGACTAAAGCAGATTTCGTACATGCTCATCAGTGGATTCTCCTCTCGAATAGGTTGTTTTGGCTGTTTGGGATGCCTTGCTTTTTTAAAAGGATTGTTTTACAATACTGATATAAAAGTTCAAGTTACATCATACATTTATTGTACCACTCTTTGATGTAATGTCAAGATTTACATTAAATAAATTTACAAGGGAAGGAGGAAACCAGATGCAGTTAAGTATGAAATGTTCCATCGCCGTTCACTGCTTGATCTTCATTCATGAAGTGGATGGAATGACCAAGGTGACCAGTGAGCTGTTATCCAAGAGCACCGGCTGCAATCCGGTGATTATCCGAAATATTCTCAGCGCGCTCAAAAAGGCGGGACTGATTACGGTGGCACGGGGCACCGGAGGAACAAAGCTGTGCCGTCCACCGGAAGAAATCACACTGTATGAGATCTATCATGCGTTGGAACCGGACGGACTAAATTCTCTCATCGGAATTCATCCATGTGATGGACGTCCCTGTCCGGTTGCGAAGAACATTCGGGCTGTTTTGGATTCTCCATACCATAAAATCGAGGATGCCATCCGCAGTACCATGGAACAGATCACACTGGCGGAGATGCTGGAGGATTTTCATCGCATTGCCGAACAGCCAAAGGATGCGGAACAGGAGTAAGAGATTTTGAAACTTAGGTTTGTGTTGGCGGATGGTTTTGCATACGACGAGCGAAGCCAAAGGCTGAGCGACCTGCGCGAGAGCGAGGCTTTCGACTGCCCACTCAACCGACAACGCGAACTGCGGTTAGCGCACCACCGTCTTTATCTAAAGTTCGGAGGAGGGGCACCGCCCATCCTCATGCCCGCAATTACAAAAGGTGGGCAACGCACAAAGCAAGTATGCGGGCCTCGTGCGGGTACATCGAAAAGGGACTGTACCACTTAACTTTTTATATAATAAAATTTTGTTGTGTTGGGACGCTGTCCCAAACCCTGCCAAAGGCGCTGCCTTTGGAAACCGCAAACTTTTGTGTACAAAAGTTTGACAAAAAACTTTGGTTTGTGTTGACGGATGGTTTTGTGTACGACGAGCGAAGCCAAAGGCTGAGCGACCTGCGCGAGAGCGAGGCTTTCGACTGTTCACTCAACCGGCAACGCGAACTGCGTGCAGGCTCAGCCTGCAAAACTTTAGTTTGTCCCGTAGGGTAGTTTTGGGTACACAGTACCATTCAATCAAAAGGACAGGAGTGAAGATCATGCTGGGACTGAAACGGGGAACGGTAGAGCTTTTCCCTCATCAATTCGCCTGGGAACAGGAGGCCGCAGATACCATCGCACAACTGAGGTGCTGGATGGGTCCGCTCCTATTGGATGCCCGCCACGTGGGCAGCACCGCCATCCGCTCGATTGCAGCCAAGCCGATCATCGACATCGCCGTTGGTATCGAAGATTTTGATGCCCTGCACAGGATGGTTCCTGCGCTGGAAGAAAAGGGAATCGTCTATCGTCCGGTCGATGACCGCCCTGACCATCGTCTGTTTGTGAAGGGGGATTTTGCACAGGATACCCGCACCCACCACATCCATGTGGTGCGCTATGGCGGCGAGGAATGGCAGCAGTATCTGCTGTTTTGTGGTTATCTCAACGCGCAGCCACAGCAGGCCGCGGAATATGAGGCACTCAAATACCGACTGTGCGCGCAGTTTGCACAGGACCGCAACGCCTATACGGCGGGAAAGCAGGAGATGATCGACGAAATCTTACGTCGCGCCAAGCGCTGGGCAAACGATCAAACAATCAAATAAAGAAAAAAGAACACCCCTGTCTGCTATGCAGACAGGGATGTTCTTTTCCACTCTTATCGGTGAAGATGGTGGAAGTCTTAGACGTAAAACTCTGCCATATCCTCCAAACGCAGGCAGGCCAGACGGCGCACCGAGAAATCGTAGCCGCAGCAGCAGTCGATGTCGATATACTGCGGATGGTGGAAGATGGAGAGCATCTCTCCTCTTTGTTCCAGGTCGTGAACGTAAGCAAGCTCCTCCTCGTCGCTGCGCCCGTAACATTCTGTTTCGTTGTGGACAAAGCAGGTCACCGGCGTGTGTCCGATGATGATCTGGCAGTCCGGCATCGAAGGGATCGGGTCCTTATAGGGACGGAACCACACCTCGTTGTAGACGGTGTCGGCAGGCAGTCCGTGCACCAGATAAAACTTTCTGCCGTCGATCTCCAGCTGAAAATGGGTGGGCAGATTGCGCAGAAAGTGGAGAACTTTCGACCGCTGGCGCTTGTTGAGTTTATTGAGTCCTTCCAGCGTCGGACCGTTGCCGTTTCGGTTCCAGTGCTGGATATATTTTTCCGGCGCGTGCGGCGCGTGGTAGCGCAGGCACATGAATTCATGATTTCCCAGCAGCATTTTCATATTGGGAGTGCGCATGATCTCCAGCAAAATCTCGATGGGAGAAGGACCACGGTCGACCACATCACCCAGGATATACAGGGTATCCTCCGGCGAAAAGTGGATCTTCTCAAGCATCTGGTGGAAACGGTCGATCTCTCCGTGGACATCGGAGATGACGTAGTGGGACATGGGAGTTCTCCTTCCTTAGGGTTTATAATCTGGCAGCAATCTCGTCGATGAGGTGATGGGCAACCTGTTCCTTGCTCATCAGCGGAAGCTCCTTGACCGCATCAGAGGTGATGAGGGTGACTACGTTGGTGTCACCGGCAAAACCTGCACCTTCCACCTTCAGATTGTTTGCGACAATCATGTCGGCGTTTTTCTTGGCGAGCTTCTTGCGGGAGTTTTCCAGCAGGTTTTCGGTCTCCATCGAGAAGCCGCACAAAAACTGTCCGTCCGGCTTGTGCTGGCCGAGGTATTGCAGGATGTCGTTGGTGCGTTCAAATTCGAGGACAAATTCACCGTCCGACTTTTTAATTTTCTCATTGGCTACCGTCTTAGGTCGGTAGTCCGCCACAGCTGCCGCCTTGATGATGATGTCCATCTCAGGCGCACGGGAGGTGACCTCGTCAAACATCTGCTGGGCGGTTTCGATCGGAACAACCTTGACAAATGGCCATGGTTCCAGCGCAGTCTTTCCGGTCACCAGAGTGACATCGGCTCCGCGCAGCGAACACTCTCTTGCCAGCGCATAGCCCATCTTGCCGCTGGAACGGTTGGTGTAGATGCGCACCGGATCGACCGGCTCACAGGTAGGTCCCGCAGTGACCAGCACCTTTTTACCGGCGAGGTCCTTTTCGTAAAGGATTTCCTGCAGGATGTGGTTGTACAGCAGCTCCTCCTTTGGCAGCTTGCCGGCGCCGACGTCCTTGCAGGCCAGCATTCCTACCGCAGGCTCGATGATGCCAAAACCATAGCGGCGCAGGGTGGCAAGGTTGTCCTGCGTAATAGGGTTCAGCAGCATGTTGGTGTTCATCGCAGGAGCCACCAGCTTTTTGCACGGGCAGGCCAGCACAGTGGTGGAGAGCATGTCATCGGCGATGCCGTGTGCCATCTTGGCGATGATGTTGGCGGAGGCAGGAGCGATCATGACCACATTGGCACGCTTTGCCAGTGCGACGTGCTCGACGTTGTATTGAAAGTTGCGGTCGAAGGTATCCACCATGCAGCGGTTGTTGCACAGCGTTTCAAAGGTGAGCGGAGTGATAAACTGGGTGGCATTTTTGGTCATGATGACCTGCACATCGCAGTGCTGCTTTGCCAGCATGCTGGCGACGTTTGCCATTTTGTAGGCGGCAATCGAGCCGGTGATTCCCAGCACGACGGTTTTTCCCTTTAACATAACAAGCACTTCCTTTTGTTTGGTTGCAAGCGACTTTAGTATAGCATCAAGTGGTGGGAAAGTCCAGCGCGCAGTAGAAAACGTAGCTTTTTGTGTTGAACAGGTGATCGTTTTGTGCTATGATGGATGTGTTACGACAACTTTAAGAAGAACCTGAGCAACAAAAGGCAAGGAAAAATCTGGGATGGAATATGTTCAAAAAAGAGGGAGAAAGATGAAGGAATATCGCATCGGGGAATTCATCAAACAGCGAAGAATAGAGCTGGGACTGACACAGGAGGAACTTTGTGAAGGCATCTGTGAGCCGTCGACGATGTCTCGTATCGAAAACGGTAAGCAAACGCCGTCCAGAACCAAACTCAGTGTGCTGATGCAGCGGTTGGGGCTGCCGGATGACCGCTACTATGCGCTTTTAAGCGACAATGAAGCTAAAATCGCCGACCTGCAAAAGGAGATTGTGTCGTGTAACGTATTGGGGAAGAAAGAGCATGGGCTGGAGCTGGTGGCACAACTGGAGGCGCTCGCCGACCCAGATGATACGGCAATCCGACAGTTTATGCTGCGTTCCCGTGTGATTCTGGGGAAGAAGGAAAACGGCGAGGTAAGGCCCTATTCATTTGAGGAAAAGATAGAGATGTTGTTTCAGGCGATCCGTCTGACTTCCCCTGGGTTTTGTCTTGAGGGAATCGAAAATGGATTGTATGGTGTGGACGAGGTCAAGGTCATCAATCAGATTGCAGGGGTGTATTCTGATTTGGGGCAAAATGAAAAGGCAATCAAGATATATCAGCAGCTGTTTCAATATATCAGAAATCACTTTCAAAATATCCTTCAGTCGGGCGGGCTGTTTCCTTTAGTAGCATTTAATTATGCAAGGGAATTTATCCTGACCGGAGATTATGAGGAAGCATTGAAGATGGGAAAACTGGCCTGGCAAGCGTGTGTAAAATATGGTCAGTATCGTTATTTACCTGCAACGATTGCGCTTATGGCAGAGTCTTATCACTTTTTAAACAAGGATGAGAAAAGCAAGGAACTGTATCGACAGTCGTACTATCTTTATCAGGCAGTTGATAACGAAAAAGGTGTTCAGCTGGTGGAATCAGAGATGCAGCAGTATTTCGGAAAAAATATTCTTTTTTCTATCTAAGTCTTGCTGACAGCATACGATGATTTGCACAAAAATTATATCGATTGCGCAAAACGATATGTACGATGTCAATGAAATATGCTATCCTATGCTTACCTAAAAGCATAGGAGGCGTATCTATGAAAATGGGAAAAGGATTGTTTAAAATAATGGCAGCCTTGCTGTGTTTTTGTCTGCTGCTGACAGCCTGTACAGGAGCAAAGCAGAGGGACAGAGACGAATATTCACAGGAAGTGCAGAATCTGGAAAAGTTATGTCTGGTGTGGGGATATGTGAAATACACTCATCCAGTATTCCTGTCTGGAGAAAAAGACTGGGATGCAGAGCTGATTTCTCTGATTCCTCAGGTACGTCAGGCGGAAGATAGCGAAGAAACAAACAATATTCTTAACGAGTGGCTTTTGTCCTTGGGTGAAATCCAGTATGAAGACGAGGAGCCTGTTGAGAAATGGTCGTCTGCAAAGGAAGAAGATAAAGTGGTGATTGCAGATACAAGCTGGATATTTGACAAAAAATATCTTGGAGAAGAACTTTCCTCCAATATGCAGCCATTGACAGAACCACTTCCTGATGTCAATCGATTTAGAGCCCCCATCGATTTTAGCAGAGGATATTATAGATGGTTTTTTGAACCTGCAATGTTTTACAATGAAAAGTTTTATGAGGATATGGATTACAGCGATGAAAATTATCGTTTACTTGGATTATTCCGTGTTTGGAATGCACTTGAGTACTATTATCCGTATCTTGATATTTTGGACGAGGATTGGGAAGACTTGTTGCCAGAATTTATTCCACAGATGTTGGCAGAAAGTGATCAGCAAAGTTATGACCTCACAATAGCAGCATTGATGGCAAAGTTACAGGACGCACATGTTACTTTTTTGGATGAAGATTTTTTAAATAAAGAATTTGGCGAATATTTCATTTACGATGTGGAATGGGTTTCGGCTGAAGGAGAGATTGTTGTTCTTCGAACCTTTGATGAATCCTGTCCGCTTCAGCCTGGAGATATTATCCAAAAGTTGGACGGTGTTCCTATCGAAGATGTAATCGAACATCAGAAGAAATACAATTCTGTACCTAACAATGAAAAAATCAAAAATGTTCTTTGTGCCTCTCTTCTTCGCTCCCATAGCCAGACACCGGAGGTTGTCATTGTACGGGATGGCGAAGAAATGACCTTTCAGGTAAATGCCAGTGAATTTCAGGGATTCTCGGAATATCGCTATGGTGTAAACTATCATGATAGTATGCCACAACCATATGAAATTATCGAGGGAAATATTGGCGTCATCAACCCTTATTTTATGGATCTTCAGATGGGTGCTGCTTACGCTAATGAAGTAAAATGGATAGAAGCGATGAATGCTTTAAAAGATACAGATGGATTGATTGTAGACTTTCGGCAGTACCCCGCCAATAGCCAATTTTATTTGCCGAGCTATCTTTTTGAAGAACCTGAGGTTGGTTTGATTACTGCAACGATTTCTGAAGCAGTGCCAGGCACATTTTTAAAAGAACCAGTTTATAATTTTACCAGCAAACCTCGTGCAGCGTATCTTTATGATAAAGAAGTCGTTGTTTTAATTGATGAACACAGCCAGAGTGCTTCAGAATATTCTGCGATGCTGGTTCGAAATGGAGAAAAGGTGACACTGATGGGTGAAAATACTGTCGGAGCAGATGGGGTTTCCTTGATACTGCCAATCCCCGGAGGAAACATGGTAATGTATACTGCTCAAGGAATCTATACCCCTGATGGAGATCAGACCCAAATTATCGGTATTTCTCCTGATATTGAGGTGAAGAAAACGATCGCAGGAATCAAAGAAGGGCGCGATGAAGTAAAGGAAGCAGCAGTTGCTTACATTCAGGAGCAGAACGCAAAATAGAATGACATCAAACAAGGAGACTATGTTATGAAGAAATTCACCAAGTTTCTGGCAGCCTTGCTGTGCCTCTGTCTGCTGCTGACAGCCTGCGCACCGGCAGAGCAGGAAGAAGTGAACGTTTCGGACGATTCGCGGCAGGTGCAGAATCTGGAGAAGCTCTGTTTAGTTTGGGGCTATACAAAGTATCATCATCCTGCCTTTCTGCTGGGAGAGAAGGATTGGGACAAAGAACTGTTAAACCTCATACCAACAGTATCCGAGGCAAAGGAAGAGAAGGTCAACGACATCCTCCACGAGTGGTTTGTGGGATTGGGGGAAATCGACTACGGGACACTCAATTGGGTTCCTCAATGGGCAGCTGCGAAAGAAGAGGATAAAATTGTACAGGCAGATACCAGCTGGATCAATGCGGATTATTTGGGAGATGAACTGAAAGAGGATTTGTCGCAGCTTGGTCCAGTGCCCAATATTGACCGCAGCAAAGCACCGGTAAAATTTAATCAAGAGGGAGTGGCTGATTTTTCTAATGAACCAACCAATCTTGATTTTGATTACAGTGAAAGTTTTAATCGTCTGTTGGGGCTTTTCCGAGTATGGAATGCAGTGGAGTACTATTCTCCATACCTCGATATTCAGGATGAAAGATGGGAATCAATATTACCGACGTATATCCCCAAAATTCTGGAGCAAGCAGATAAAGACAGCTACTATTTGACCCTGCTGGAAATGATGACAAACTTGCACGATGGACATGTGACCTTATGGGATGACATCTCCATTCTTTTCCAGCATTTTGGGAAGTATGCAGCCCCTGTGGAATTAACGATGGCAGAAGGAGAATGGGTTGTTTCAAAAGTATGGGATAGTGGCTGTGCATTACATAAGGGTGATATCATCACAAAAGTGGATGGCATCGAAATAGAACAGGTGGTTGATAGGGTAATACAATCTGTTTCAATCCCAAATGAGCAGAAAATGGTCAAAAACATTTCTCCCTGGCTGCTTCGTTCTCCGGAACCCGCCATGGAGATCGGTGTGCTTCGGGATGGAACAGAACAGCTTCTGGAAGTTGATGGCACAGAAAATTATTATCCTGCGGTCAAACGAGCGGATGTTTCCCATGAGTTAGTAGAGGGAAATATTGGTGTGATCCACCCATCTCAGGTAAAAGATAATGAGATTGATGCCATCATGAAAGAATTTCAAAATACGGATGGTTTAATCATTGATTTGCGGGAGTATCCCACAGCAAGTGATTTCTCTGTACTGCCGATGTATATCATGAAAGGGCAAATAGCGATGTGTGCAAATAAAGCTGCACAGGCAGTACCAGGGGCTTATGTAAAAGAAAATCAATGGGCAGGAAATCTTTCTGCAAGCAATCCCTATTATCAGCAAAGAGGAATTTATGAGTATGATGGCAGCGTTGTTGTTTTGATTGACCAGCTTTCACAGAGTGCACCAGAGTTAAATGCTTTGGCAATGGGAAGTTCTGACCGAGTCACCTTGTTGGGAAACAATACGCTGGGTTCTGTTGCAAATATTTCGTTGATACCAGTTCCTGGAGGAAATACAATCTCTTTTTCCAGTGTCGGCGTGACAACAACGGATGGAAAACAAATTCAGCGCATCGGCCTTGCTCCCGACATCGAGGTCCATCCGACCATCGAGGGCATCAAGGAAGGCCGCGACGAGCTGATGGAAGCGGCAATCGCCTACCTTCAGGAGCAGAACTTGAGTTCGGATGCAGCGCCAATGCAGGACAACGGCGAAGCTCCGCTGGGTAGTCCAGAGAACCCGATCGCAGAAGAGCCACAGGACAACGGCGAAGCTCCGCTGGGCAGTCCTGAGAACCCAATCGCGGAGGAACCACAAGATAACAGCGAAGCTCCGCTGGGCAGTCCTGAGAACCCAATCGCGGAGGAACCGCAAGATAACAGCGAAGCTCCGTTGGGCAGTCCGGAGAACCCAATCGCGGAGGAACCGCAGGCAGAATAAATCTGACAAAAAGAGGTGATTTTTTCACCTCTTTTTTGTCGGTAGAATTTGTGGATCAGTCGGCAAAACTACTTGCAATCGCAGGGTGGATTCGTTATAATTGAGCTGTTTTTAAAATTTGAGAGCGTTGTATCTCTCGGGCAGCAATCTGTCCAAGGGGAGAACAACAGCGAAAGGAAGAATTGAATATGAATCAGGCAAGCGCAAAGACACAGAACATGGTAAAACTGGCACTGTTTGCAGGGATCATCGTGGTGCTGTCGATGACGCCGCTGGGTTATATCCCACTGGGTGTTATCAAGGCGACCACCATCCACATTCCCGTCATTTTAGGCTCGATTTTACTCGGATGGAAGGCAGGCGCCGTGCTGGGCGGCATCTTCGGACTGACCAGTCTGGTCGTCAACACCGTTACACCAAGCCTTACCTCCTTTGTCTTTACCCCATTTTATTCGCTGGACGGCTCCGGCGGCAGCCTGTGGAGCCTGGTGGTCTGCTTTGTACCACGTATTTTGGTAGGTATCCTCCCGTACTTTATCTATCGGGGCATCCAAAAGCTGCATGGCAGCGACATCGTGTCGCTTGGCATTGCGGGCTTTCTCGGCTCGATGACCAACACCCTGCTGGTGATGAATCTCATCTACCTGCTGTTCGGGGAGCGATGGGGCGCCGCCAAACAGATTTCCTCCGACCTGATCTACAAGACGATTCTGGGCGTCATCGCTGCAAACGGCATCCCCGAGGCGATTGTCGCCGCTGTCATCACCGCCGCGGTGGGCAAGGTGCTCATCAAAGTGCTGCGCATGAGCAGCCCGCGCCGGTAATATTTTTGCAATCACAACATGACCGGTCAATGAAACGGAGGACTTACAGATGATATTAGCGATTGATATTGGAAACAGCAACATTGTCATCGGCGGCTTTGAGGATGACAGCATCGAATTTACCGCGCGCATTGCCACCGATGTGCGCCGCACCGAGGAGCAGTACGCGGTAGAGATCCACCAGATTTTGTACCTGTACGGATACAGCGCCAAGGAGATGGAGGGCTCGATCATCTCGTCGGTGGTTCCTCAGCTGACCACCGTGATGAAAACGGCGCTGCGCACCATCATCGGCAAAAAGCCGCTGGTGGTAGGTCCTGGACTGAAAACAGGATTCAACATCAAGCTGGACAATCCTACCACACTAGGCGCCGACCGCGTAGCGGACACCGTTGCCGCCATCAACAACTATCCATTGCCGCTGATGGTGGTGGATATGGGCACTGCGACCACTATCTCGGTGACCAATGAAAAGCTGGAGTTTCTGGGCGGCGCCATCATGCCTGGACTGCGGCTGTCACTGGAGGCACTGTCCGACCGTGCCTCGCTGCTGCCGCACATCGATCTGACCGTCCCAAAGACGATTGTCGCCAAAAACACCATCGACGCGATGAACAGCGGCATGATCTTCGGCACTGCCTCGATGATCGACGGCATGATCGACCGCATTCAGGAGGAGATGGGAAGGGAGCTGACGGTTGTCGCTACCGGCGGACTGTCCAAGTATGTCATTCCACAGTGTAAGCACCAGATTATCCACGACCCAAACCTTCTGCTCAAAGGTCTGCGGGTGCTCTATTATAAAAACGCAAAATAGCAGAGATGACCGGAAAAAAAGGACCGTCATGCGGTCCTTTTTTTATTTACAAAAATCGGAGGATAGGATATAATAAAGGCGATAGAACACCCCAAAAAAGAGGAGGGCTAGAGATGAAGATGAAGCAGAAACTGGCAGTTGTGCTGACAGCGGCATTGATGATTGTGACCATGGCAGGCTGCGGCATGAACAAGGAAAAGGCAATCGAACAGATGGAACAGGCGCTGCGCACCGGCTACGACCTGCAAAGCGGCAAGATGTCTGCCCAGATGAGCGCTGAGGTCGCATTGGGAGCTGACACCATTCCGATGGAGCTGACGATGGAGGGTTCCTTTAAAGATCAGCTGCAGACGATGGCGATGAAGACCAGCGGCGAGATCATGGGAATGCCGATCGACACCGAAACCTATCAGCTGGACGGATACAGCTATACACTGGACACGGAAAGCGGCAAGTACATCAAGATGCCGTCTGCCACAGCGGGAATCGACTATCAAAAGCTGATGACCCTGGGTCAGGAAGAGATGGTGGACCTGTATGTGCAGGGTGCACAGGCGGATGAAAACTTTGCCTTCACCGAGGAGGAAAAGGGACTGCGGGTGCAGTTTACCATGCCTGCCGAACAGCTGGCGGGAATGAAGGACGCCATGAGCAGCATGATGATCGACGAGCTGCTGCCGACGATGGAACAGCAGCTGCGCGAAAATGTACAGAGCCAGATGGATACAGTTCTGGCGATGCTGCCGGAGGAACAGACCATCGACCAGGAGCAGCTGGATGCGCTGATCGACCAGCAGGTAGCGGCGATTGTGGAGATGGAAAAACAGCTGTTCCAGACGCTGGAAATCGGTGCACTGTCCTGCGACATGCTCATTGAGGACGGCGTCATCAATGACCAGAGCATCCAGATGGAGCTTTCCTTCAATCTGAAGGGATTGGTGGAGGCACTGGGCGTGACCGATACCACTCAGGTACCGGAAACCTGCACCATGAAGATGGATATTCACAGTCTGATTGAAAACCGCAACGAGGACATCCAGATTGAGATGCCCGATCTGAGCGATGCAAACATTCTGGGAGAATAAACACATTCGGCAATTTGGGAAACTTCAGGGGGCGCCCGAACATAGGGCGCCCCTGCTTTTTGTCAGGGGAGGAACATCATGCGAACACTGCGCTATCAGATTGCGCCGGAACACGAAGGGATGAACGTCGAACGCTACCTCAAACAGCAGCACGGCTATTCCAGCAGAACCATCGTCAAACTCAAACATTATGAACAGGGAATGCGTTTAAACGGTGCGCACACCCGCACCATCGACCTGCTGCACGCCGGAGATGTGCTGGAGATCACCTTTCTGGACAGCGAGGAACACGGCGTCGAGCACTTCATCCGCTCCAATCGTCAGGTGGAAATTGCCTATGAGGATGACGATCTGCTGGTTTTCAACAAGCCGGCGGATATGCCCTGCCATCAGTCCTGCGGACATGCTGCCGACACGCTGGCAAACGTCTTTGCGGCTCACTGCGATCAACTGGGAATGGACCTGATGTACCGCCCGTTAAACCGGCTCGACCGCGATACCAGCGGCGCAGTGCTCATCGCCAAGAACCGCTTTGCCGCTGCCAGCGTCACCAACAACTTCCACAAGACCTATCAGGCCATCCTCGACGGTGTGCCGCCGCAGTCCGAAGGCAGAGTGGATGCACCCATCCGACGGGAGTTCCCCGAGGAGATGCGCCGCATCGTGTCGCCCGACGGTCAGCGCGCCATCACCAACTACCGTGTGCTGGCGGTGCAGGACGGGTACAGTCTGGTCGACTTTGTGCTGGAAACAGGACGCACCCATCAGATTCGTGTCCACATGGCACATCTGGGCTGTCCGGTGCTGGGAGACAGCATGTACGGGCGCAAAAGTGAGATGATTGCCCGTCAGGCACTGCACTGCCGGTATATTGCCTTTACCCAGCCGGTCAGCCGTCAGCCGGTCGGCGTCAGCTGCACAATGCCCGAGGATATGCAGGAAGTATGCACAAAGTTGGGATTAAAAATGAATAATGATGTATAACTATGCAAAATGAGCGTGGAGGATAGAATCCTCCCAGACGGCTAAAAAGCAAAAAAATCCACCATACTTAGTCAGGATGCAAGGACGCTTTAACGGGATAAATTCAAGATATTGCGCAGGAGAGTCCGGCAGAAGGCTGTATAACTACTTCACTTTTGGTGAGATTTTATTCAAAACTGACAAAAATCGTTGAAAACGTATATTTTTTCATAGAACCTCTTGAAATTGCAAAAATATTCAGTATAATAAGAACATCGTCTCAACGACAAGCCATTTATAAAAGATGCAATTTGAATAAAAAGAGGAGAAAATGACAATGAACACAATGAAAAAATTACTGACAGCACTGCTTTGCGGTGCAATGGTTCTTTCGATGGCAGCCTGCGGCGGCAGCGACAGCGAATCCGCAGAGGGAACAGGCTCGGATGACAACAAGATCTACGTTGGCACCGAGGCAGGCTTTGCTCCTTATGAGTACATGTCCGGCGACGAGGTTGTCGGTGTGGATATGGATATCGCACAGGCAATCGCTGATGCCATGGGCAAGGAGCTGGTCATCAAGAATATGGACTTTGACGGTGCACTCAACGCTGTACAGCAGGGCCAGGTTGACTTTGTAGCAGCAGCTGTTTCGGTCGATGAGGAGCGTCAGAAGGTAATGGACTTCTCGCACAACTATGTTGATTCCAGCGACGTTGTCGTTGTCAATGCAAGCGCAGGTGTTGTAAACACCAACGAGGACATTGCAGACAAGGTCATCGGCGTACAGCAGGGCAACATCGCAGACATCTGGGTCACCGACAACTATCCGGATGCTGAGGTAAAACGCTACACCAAGTTTGTACAGGCAGCAGAGGACCTCAAGAACAACAAGATCGACGCTATCGTAATGGACCTGTATCCGGCACAGGAGCTGGTTGCAGCAAACCCAGAGCTGAAGATTCTCGACGAGAACAATCCTCTGTTCGTTGACCAGTATGCAATCGCTGTCAAGAAGGGCAACCAGGAGCTGCTCGACCAGATCAACGAGGTCATCGACCAGCTGATCGCTGACGGCAAGATCGAAGAATTCACCGCAAACCACGCAACCGCAAAATAACAGACGGACAGACAGTCCGCATCAGCAACAGCAGGCGCAAACAGTGTCTGCTGTTGCGTTGTGTCTGGGACCTGTGCGGTATGGTTAATCGACGAAAGGAACGGTGCTATTTTGGAACAAATCTTTAACTATATTCTCAATCTGGGACAGCGTTATTACGACGCCTTCTTTGCCGATACCAGATACCTTGCTTATCTGGAGGGTATCAAAAACACCCTGATCATCTCGCTGTTTGCTGTGCTGCTGGGTGTTGTACTGGGCATTCTGGTGGCAGTGGTCAAATATGTTGCCACAGGCAGCAAAAACCCAGTCCTCCTTGGACTGAACAAACTGTGCAGACTGTATGTCACCATTGTGCGTGCAACGCCAGTTTATCTTCAGATTTTCATCATTGCAAACCTGATCTTCACAGCGCGCAACATGGAGATCTATGCGGCGATCACCTGCTTTGGCATCAACTCCGGTGCCTATGTTTCGGAGATCATCCGCGCAGGCATCGAGTCGATCGACAAGGGACAGTTTGAGGCCGGCCAGAGCCTGGGACTCAGCCAGGGCACCATCATGAAGTCGATCATTCTGCCGCAGGCAATTAAGAACATTCTGCCGGCGCTGGGCAACGAGTTTATTACCCTGATTAAGGAAACTGCTGTTGCAGGTGCCATCGCCGTCACCGACGTGACCAAGGCTGCCCAGTACATCGGTTCCAGAACCTGGGACGTGCTGCCGCCGCTGTTTATCGCTGCAGGCATCTATCTGATTATTGTTCTGGGACTGACCAAACTGCTTGCAATCTTTGAGAGGAGGCTGGCTGCAAGTGATCACCACTAAGAATCTGTGCAAGAGCTTTAATCAACATACCCATGTCCTCAAGGGCATCAGCGAAACCATCAACAAGGGCGAAAAGGTGGTCGTCATCGGACCGTCCGGTTCGGGAAAATCCACCTTTCTGCGCTGCCTGAACCTGCTGGAAACCCCGACACAGGGAGAAATCTGGTTTGAAGGGGAGAACATCACCGATCCGAAATGCGACATCCAGAAGATCCGTCAGAAGATGGGCATGGTGTTCCAGCAGTTTAACCTCTTCCCACATATGACCGTACTGCAGAACATCACCTTTGCACCGGTCAAGCTCGGACTGATGAATCAGCAGGAAGCCGAGAAAAAGGCAAGAGAGCTGCTTTCCAGAATCGGTCTGGCGGATAAGGAAAAATCCTATCCGGCACAGCTGTCCGGCGGTCAGAAGCAGCGTATCGCCATCGTGCGGTCGCTGGCGATGAATCCGGATGTCATGCTGTTCGACGAGCCGACCAGCGCACTCGACCCTGAGATGGTCGGAGAGGTATTGCAGCTGATGAAGGAGCTGGCTGACGACGGTATGACCATGGTGGTAGTTACCCACGAGATGGGCTTTGCCCGCGAGGTTGCCACCCGCGTTATGTTCATCGACGAGGGCATTGTCAAGGAGCAGGCTCCGCCGGAGGAGTTTTTCTCCCATCCGAAGGACCCGCGTCTGCAGGAATTTTTGTCCAAGGTGCTGTAAAAAAATATACGATTTCAAAAGCGGGAACTGCGGTTCCCGCTTTTTTGCTTTAAAAATGACAGATGATTTGTAAAATTTTGTAGCAGGGTAGAATCACGGCGGGAGAAGTGTTAAGATAGAGAACAGGCCGCTCGAATTCCCAGCATTGGAAGGGGAAAATAGGGTGTTGATTTTCACACCAAGGTTGTGTAGAATAAAATTTACCGATAAAAAAAGAGCGAGTGAGAATCAAGTTTTGAGAAATGGAGAGAAGACAGATTGAAAGTTTTGTTTCTGGGAGATGTTGTGGGAAAATCAGGCTGTGATTTTGTTGCCAAACACCTGCGCAGTTTGAAAAAGATGATCGGCGTGGACGCCTGTGTCGTCAATGGAGAAAACTCGGCCGAAGGAAACGGTATCACTCCCGAAAGTGCACGGATGCTCTTTGATGCCGGCGCTGACGTCATCACCACTGGAAATCACGTCCTCAAACGGCGGGAGATTTATCCGGTGCTCGAACAGAAAAACGGAATCATCCGTCCGGCAAACTACCACTCCAGCGCTCCAGGCTGTGGAATGTTTGTGCTGGATAAGCTGCGCTGGCAGCTGTGCGTCATCAATTTGCAGGGAATCGCCGCGATGGAGCCGCACGCCAATCCCTTTGAAAAGGTCGATCAGCTGTTAAAGCATGTTCATACCCCCAATATTCTGGTGGATTTTCACGCCGAGATGACCTCGGAGAAAAAGGCAATGGGCTACTATTTGGATGGGCGTGTATCCGCAGTAGTCGGCACCCACACCCATGTTCCGACGGCAGACGAACGAGTGCTGCGCGGCGGTACCGCCTACATCACTGACGTGGGCATGTGCGGCGGCAAAAACTCGGTGCTCGGCGTCAAGAAGGAAATTATCATCCGTAAGTTTGTCACCGGAATGCCCGAGCGCTTTGAGTATGACCATCAGGATATGGAGCTCAACGCGGTACTTATTACCATCGACCAATCCAGCGGACGTGCCCAGTCGATCGAGCGCGTCTGCATCGGAGAGTAGGTCAATTAAAAAAGAGTCATTTTCGCTGTGAGAACACAGGAGGATTCAATCGTATGAAATTTGCAATCAGATGGGCAGCGCTTTGTCTGTGTCTGGTGCTGCTGGCGGGCTGTGGTCGGACGGAAATCGGGGAAAAGCAGGCGTTCAGCCCGAACATCACCATTGGACAGTCCGAGGAGGAACAGGTTCCGACCGAGAAACTCAGTACACTGCGCATCCCCTGCGACTATACCCAGCTGGTCACATCGCCGTGGAACTGCACCGACCTGAATACCCGCAAGGCAGCGATGTTGCTGTACGATTCGCCGGTGCAGCTGACCGAGGATTTTCAGGCAGAACCTGCGCTGGCGACGGTGTCCGGTTCGGGCACCCAGTGGACGCTGACACCGCGGGAAGGTGTCACCTTTTCGGATGGGTCGGCGCTGACCGCCGAGGAACTGAACAACAGCCTGACGCTGGCGATGGCGGAAGGCTCGTATTACCGCAGCCAGCTGACCAATATCAGCCAGCATACCGTGGAAAATAATCAGGTGCAGATCACCCTGACCACCGCCGATGCGCTGTTTCCCAACCTGCTGACCTTTCCGGTGGGCAAGCTCAGCGGTTCCATCTATGTGGGAACTGGACGATATGTGCATTTGTCCAACGCAGACAACAGTGCGACGCTGAAGCGCAACGACAACTACTGGGGAGAAAGCGCCAGCATCGAGCAGGTCGAGCTGGTGACGCTGACTAAGAAGGATGTAGCTACCTACAGCCTGAAGCTCGGTGACATCGACTGCCTGTATACCGAGGGAGCTTCGGCAGATATTGCCAACCTCTCCACCAGCGACTATCCGGTGGTTTCCAACCAGCTGATCTTTCTGGGAGCAAACGGCACCCGCGGCGATACCGCCAACGCTGCTCTGCGCCAGGCCATCAGCCTGGGTATTGACCGCTCCTACTTGATTCAGACGGCGCTGTCCACCTCAGCAGTCGCTGCCGATTCACCGCTGCATCCGAACTTTTCACAGAGCTTCGGGGAAACGGTCAAGACCAGGGACACCGATGGTGCAAAAAAACTGCTGACCGATGCGGGACTGCTCTCGGAAGGAGAGGAACTTTCCCTAACGTTGCTCTATTGCAATGAGGGCGCCGACCGTGCGCAGACTGCCAATCAAATCGCTGCACAGCTGGCGGAGGTGGGAATCACCGTAACGCTGGATGGACGCAGCGAGGCAGACTACTTCTCGGCGCTGGAAGCTGGTTCCTATGACCTGTACCTCGGTGAGATCCTGCTGGGTGATGATATGGATTTAAGCCACCTGTGGACTAAAGGTACCCATTATGGCTACGGAGCGGCGCCGTCCCAGGCGCTGTTGACCGCCTATCAGACCGCCTTTTCCACCGGCAGCGGCTGGGATGCCTTTGTCACCGCCTTTGAAGCGGAGTATCCGGTCATCCCGCTTGCCTTCCGCAACGGCACCTTCTCGCTGTCCCGTGCCCACTCACTGTCCATCCGTGCGGTGCGCAGCAATCTGTTCTACAATATGGAGGACTGGCAGTAGTTTGTGTAACACTTGTTAAAGTTTACTGCAATGCGGGAACAAGTCAATCTCGATTTTGTAAATAAAGCATGAAATGGAGAAAAAACAAACTGAAAGCCTGTTCAAAGGCATGGAAATAAGGTATAATTATATCATTGATAGCTATGCCCTTAAAAAGCGTCGGCCCGACGCATAGAAAGGAACGTGTGATTTTATGATTAAATTTGAAAATCATCTTGGCTCGATTGAAATTTCCCAGGATTATTTTGCAAACCTGGTTGGTCATGCCGCTTCCGAGTGCTTTGGTGTCGCCGGAATGGTGGAAAGCACGGCGTCCCAGGGATTACGATACATTCTTAAAAAAGATGAGGCACAGGACAAGGGCGTCAAGGTTCGCACTGTAGCGGGCGGTCTGGTCATCGACCTGCACATCGCTGTGACCTACGGAGTCAACATCGCCGCTATCGTCAAGAGCATTGTCAACAAGGTTCGCTATACCGTTGAGGAGGCAACCGGATTGCAGGTAGCCAAGGTCAACGTTTTTGTCGATGACATGAAACAATAATCTGTCCGGCTTGACGGAATAGAAAGTTTTGCTAAGGAGTTGTTTAATTGTGATAAAGGGAAGTCAGCTCAGAGATGCGTTTATCTCTGGCGCAAACCGCATTTCGAATTGCCGTCAGCAGGTGGACGCGCTCAACGTATTCCCTGTACCGGACGGTGACACCGGCACCAACATGTCGATGACCATCAACGCTGCCAAACGTGAGCTGGAGCTGCTCAAGGATGAGCCGACAGTGGAGCAGGTGTCCAAAAAGGCAGCCTCCGCACTGCTGAGAGGCGCAAGAGGAAACTCGGGCGTTATCCTGTCGCTGCTGTTCCGCGGATTTTCCAAGGGACTGGAGGGCAAGGAGACTGCCGATGCCAAGGACCTGGCAAATGCGCTGGGACTGGGCGTATCCGCTGCCTATAAAGCGGTTATGAAACCGACCGAAGGTACCATCCTGACCGTTGCCCGTCTGGCAAGCGAACATGCACAGCAGGTAGCACAGCAGGAGGAAGAAGTCACTGCTGTCCAGATGTGGAAGGAAATCCTTTCTGCAGCTGAGGATGCGCTGGCACAGACCCCAGAGATGCTGCCGGTACTCAAAAAGGCAGGCGTCGTCGATGCAGGCGGCCAGGGCTTTGTTGAGATCTGGAAGGGCATGCTGTCGGTTATCGAGGGCGGAGAGATCATTGCCTCCGAGGAGGAAGCACAGTCCGCTCCAAAGGAGAAGCGCGCTCAGGGCGTCGCTGCCGAATTTAACGAAGAAGATATTCACTTCTGCTACTGCACCGAGTTTATCATCAATAAAGAGCAGCCAAATGCAGACCCGCTGTCGCTGCGCGCATATCTGGAGTCGATCGGCGACTGTGTCGTTGTTGTAGATGACGAGGAGATTATCAAATGTCATGTACATACCAACGAGCCAGGCAACGCCATCCAGGCGGCGCTCAAGTTGGGATACCTGACCAACATGAAGATCGACAACATGAAGGTACAGCACGGCGACAACAACAAGCTGGTTGATCTGGAAGCAGAAGGCCAGCCAGCCTTCCCATATCAGGCAGTCGATCCAGACAAAGAATACGGCTTTGTCGCGGTTGCAGCCGGTGAAGGCGTCAAGCAGCTGTTTGTCGACCTGGGTGTTGACAACGTGGTCAGCGGCGGTCAGACCATGAATCCGTCCACCGACGACATTCTGTCTGCGATCCATGCTACCGCAGCCAAGACCGTCTTTGTACTGCCAAACAACAAGAACATCATCATGGCGGCAGAGCAGGCTGCAAACCTTGCTGACCGCAAAGTTTATGTATTGCAGACCCGCACCATCCCGCAGGGACTGTCGGCAATGCTTGCCTTCGATCCAGAAGCGGAGCGCAAAGAAAATGTGATGAACATGATCAAAGCCTTTGAAAAGGTCGGCACCGGTTCAGTCACCTTTGCAGCACGCGACAGCGATTATGAAGGTCACAACATCAAGAAGGGCGAACTGCTGGCACTGGAAAATGGCAAGATGTCCTTTGTTGATACAGATCTGCAGAAGACAGTGGTCAAACTGACCCACAACCTCGTCAAAAAGTCCTCGAACAAGGACAGCAACTTTGTCACTCTGATCTACGGCGAGGACGTGCAGGAGGAGCAGGCAGAGGAGATTCGTCAGGCAGTTGCCGACAAGCTGGGTGACGACGCTGAGGTTGTTCTCATCGCAGGCAAACAGCCGGTATACTACTTCATTATCTCAGTGGAATAATAATCAAAGAAGGGCTGGTATCCAGCCCTTCTTTTTTACAGGGAGTGAACCAAGTTGCTGGATAAGAAACAGATCATTGCCCGTCTGGAAGAACTTCATCTGAACGATACAAAGTACTGGCTCATTACGGGAGGAGCGATGGTCCTGTATGGACTGCGGGAGCAAACCTCTGACATCGACCTTGGATGCACCTCCGATTTGGCGGACCTTTTGCAGCAAGAGGGATTTCCGGTAGAGAGAATGCCGGATGGCACCCGAAAAATTGTTGTAGCGGAGGATGTGGAGATTTTTGAGAAGTGGCTGGAGGATAAGGTCGAAAGATTCGAAGGAGTTCCGGTGATCTCCATTCAGGGATTGATAGAAATGAAGCGGGCATTGGGCAGAGAAAAAGATTTCAGGGATATTCAGCTGATTCTGGAAAAGTATCCGGAATACAAATAGTGCAGAGCAGCATAGACAGAAGATGTTTTTCCTTGCCGGAAAGCGGCTTGTATAATAAAAAAAGGAGCTGTTTTATAACAGCTCCTTTTTTGTGTCGGCTTACAGGATGCTCCACTCGCAGACATCCGAAAGGTAGATGTACATCGGCGAGTAGGAATTGGTGATATATTCGACCGGATTATCACAGAAGGTGATCTGTCCAGGGTGGTCGTCGCTGAGCTCCCGCGAAAGAGTGAAGGTGACGCGGGTGCATTTTTCGGTGGAAATAACCGAGATATCGCCGCCGTGGTGGTTGACAATCAGCTTGCACAGCGTCAGTCCCAGACCCAGGTGGGTAAATTGCAGATCCTGACGTCCGCTGGTGAAGTAGGGCTCAAAGACGTGCGGCAGCGTTTCGGGTGGGATGCCAAGGCCGTTGTCGGCGACCACAAAGCGCACCGAGCGGCGGCTGGCGGTGACTTCGATGCGGATGTGCTTTTCCTCGCGGTCAGGGTCGGCAAAGGCAATGCAGTTGGAGATCAGGCTGGTCAGCACGATTACCAACTTGTCGGTGTCCAGATACAGTTCGACCGACTCGTCGGGCAGGGTATATTCCAGACGCACACCGGTACGCCGTACAATCATCTGCAGGTGGCGCAGCAGGTCATCCAGATATTGATTGAGCGATACCAGCCGCAGGTTTAAACAGGCCAGACCATTGGCATAGGCGGTGTACTCGGAAAGACTGTTGCAGGATTTGAGCATGTGGTAACAGTCGGCACTGAGCTTTTTGACCAGCGCCTCGCACGAATAGACGTCGTCGATCTCCAGCCGGCGCTCAATAGTGGAAATGTTTGAAAAGATCGAACTGAGCGGGTCCCGCAGTGTGGTGTTGAAGTTTTGCAGCATCTCCTGTGCGCGGTTGGTGTCGCTGGGGAACATCTGGGTGGTGTTGACCGAAAAATGAACCGTTGCTCCGACAAAGACCTCGTTTTGGTCAAACAGAGGCGAGAAGGAGAGCACCGTGTGCGCCATCGGCAGACGGGAAGGGAAGGACAGCGCACCATTCTGGGTGTGCAGCGAGGCGATCAATGCGTCGATGTCGTAGCCTTGCAGCAGCGAAAGGACGTTGTCCTTGCTGCAGAGAAATGGAAAGTTCGTTTTCAGATATTGGTTTTCCCAAAACTGGGTCAGCTGTGTGTCAACCAGTGCGATGGGCAGCGGCACGCCGTCACAGGCCTCCATCAGCGGAGCAAAGGTTGATTTGTTTTGTTGGTAAAAATCCTGCTGCATAACACACCTCTTTTTCCTGTTTTGTTAGCGTACCTTGATGGCGCGCAAATATGCACAGTGAATCACTGGAAAATTATTTCGACAGAATATGACAATCTTCGACAACAGATTATTCTAAGTATACCGCATGAAAGTTGAAAATGCAATTCACACAGCAGACTTTTAACGGAGAGCAGATGACGATTTCTTCGTTTTGCAGGAAGGAAGTGTGTAGGGCTGCAAAAATACATAAAAAATTAAAAAAAGAAATTGTTGTGGACACCCTCTGAATTCCATGGATTTTATAAAAATTTTACTGAAAAAAGCTCGATTTTCCGCCAAAAATCTGGTAAAATACAAGGAAAAGATAGTGTATTTGTATAAATTCAAGGAGATGATGCGGCACAATCTTATTAAAATCATAAAATTAGTTAAAAATATAACAAGGGGATTGTATATTTCCCAAAAATAGGGTAATATATAGATGCACAAAATTTTAGGAGGTTGATTCTCATGGCAATTAAAATTGGCATTAACGGTTTTGGACGTATTGGTAGATTAGTTTTCCGTGCAGCAATGGCTCAGCCGGAAGTTTTTGAAGTAGTAGGTATCAACGACCCATTCATCGGTCTGGATTACATGGTTTACATGACCAAATATGACTCCATGCATGGCCAGTTCAATGGCACTCTGGAGGTTAAAGACGACAAATTTGTTGTCAACGGCCACGCAATCAACGTATACGCATGCAAAGACCCAAGCGAAATTCCATGGTCTGAGTGCGGCGCTGAGTATGTTGTAGAGTCTACCGGTGTGTTCACCACCACCGAGAAAGCTTCTGCACACATCAAAGCTGGTGCAAAGAAGGTTGTTATCTCCGCTCCTGCAAAGGACAAAGAGACTCCAACATTCGTTGTTGGTGTAAACGAAGACAAATACACCAAGGACATGACCGTTGTTTCCAACGCATCCTGCACCACCAACTGTCTGGCTCCACTGGTTAAGGTTATCAACGACAACTTCGGCGTTGTAGAAGGTCTGATGAGCACCGTTCATTCTACCACTGCTACCCAGAAGACCGTTGACGGTCCTTCCAACAAAGACTGGAGAGGCGGACGTGCTGCTGCTGGCAACATCATCCCATCTTCCACTGGTGCTGCAAAAGCATGTGCACTGGTTATCCCAGAAGTAAAAGGCAAACTGACTGGTATGTCCTTCCGTGTACCAACTCTGGACGTATCCGTAGTTGACCTGACTGTTAAACTGGCAAAACCAACCACCTACGAAGAGATCTGCGCAAAAGTAAAAGAAGCTTCCGAGACCACCATGAAGGGCATTCTGGGTTACACCGAGGACATGGTTGTATCCTCCGACTTCCTGGGTGATCCAAGAACTTCCATCTTCGATGCAAAAGCAGGTATCATGCTCAACGACACCTTTGTAAAACTCGTTTCCTGGTACGACAACGAGTGGGGTTACTCCAACAAAGTTCTCGAGCTGATCAAACACATGTCTGCTGTTGATGCTCAGTAATCGAATCGCTTTTTATAAAGACCGAAGCCGAACCGGCTTCGGTCTTTTCTTTTCTTTTCTTTTCTTTTCTTTTCCTTTATTCAGGAAGGTTTCTAGGCCTGCGCCCGCACATTTTGTGAGACAGTTCCTTTTGTCGGTGCAGGCGGGAGAAGGAGCGCTGCTCCTTCTCCGAACTCTATGCAAAGACGATTGCGGGCTTACGCAGCCCGCGCCCGCAGTGCTTTTGCAGGAAGGTTCCTGCGAACCACATTGTGGGCCTACGCGGCCCACACCCGCGGTTACTTTCTTTTCGAAAAGAAAGTAACCAAAGATTCGCCAAAGAGGAGGCATCCTCTTTGGAAACACCTCTGAGGGGCACATCCCCTCGGGAACTTCGCTTGCGAAGTTCTCTCCCCCTGTCTGCTCCGGCAGTAAGTAGATATCAGGTATTGCACCTACTACTTAGGGCAGTGGGAGCTTACGTCGTTGCAGCGACTTTCTTGG
>OWID01000241.1_pt1 | contig 23589 bp, 23 predicted proteins | sample 1732661 | NCBI WGS metagenome assembly OWID01 (sample SAMN05065739, study PRJEB22554) | human gut metagenome | biome: ENVO:2100002; feature: ENVO:00000062; material: ENVO:00002003 | host: Homo sapiens | place: USA
ACGAGATAGGCTCCGGTCTCGTGGGCTCGGAGATGTGTATAAGAGACAGTGTCCAGCTCCCGCAGGCAATGCTCCACGTACCAGCGCCAGGAGGAGGACACCACCCCAAAGGGAATGCCCCGGCGGCGCAGGGCCGACAGAGCCTCCTCCAGGCCGGGCATCGGCCCCACCCGGTACTCCTCCAGCAGCTGGCAGACCAGCCGGAAGTGCCGCTGGGACAGCTCCTCCGCCGTGGCCGGCCCGCCGAAGCGGGCTACCAGAGCCTCATAGAGCTGGAGGTTGGACTTACCGGCAATCTCCCCGGCGTCCGGGGGCGCGCCCCCGGACAGGCTGCGGGCCAACTGCGCATAGGCCATACGGTGGTATGGCTCGGTGTTGCGCAGGACGCCGTCCAGATCAAACAGGACGGCCGCAAAGGGCGGGGCTACACCTTCCATTTGGGGTTGTCGATGACGGCAGGCCTTCCGTCCCGCTCCACCACCAGCTTCCGGTAGCCCTTCTCCTCGATGGTGCCGTAGTCGTGGCCGGCGTCCCCCCGGTAGACGAAGAACATCACCAGAGGCTCGGTGCCGGTGTTGATGCTGCGGTGGGCCCAGCGTCCGGGGACGTAGAGGGCCTCGCCGGGGCCGATCTCCTTCCAGTCCACCTGGCCCTCGGGGGTCTCCATCAGCATCATGCCGTGGCCGCTGAGTCCGTAGTAGATCTCGGAGGTGTCCAGGATGGTGTGAAAGTGGCCCTTGGTCATGAAATACTCCTCCCCCACCTTTCCGGGGTAGAGGATGGTGGTGCCGAACTGGAGCACGCCGGAGTCGTCTTCGGGCAAATCCAGGCCGTAGAACTCATACAGCAGGGGGTCGCCCCCCTCCACCATGGCCCGGGCCGCCGTCTCATTGGCAAACTGGGCGACCATGTCGGACACTCTGCGCTGGGTGGGCTTGACCTTGCCGCTCGTGCAGAAGCCGCTTACAAGGTCAAAGTCCAGCACAAACGGTTTTACATCGGACATAAGAGGCACTCCTTCTTTCTTACTTGACGATCTGGCCGCGGATGCTGCGGTCCACCGTAAGGGCGATGGCCGCCAACACAAAGATACCAAAGACAATGTTCTGATAGTAGGCGTTGACACCGATAAAGTTCATGCCGTTTTCAATGATGGCCACGGTAAACACGCCCAGGATGGTGCCCAGCTCGCTGCCCTTGCCGCCGGCCAGCGAGGTGCCGCCCAGGGCGCAGGCCGCCACAATCTTTAGGGTAAAGGGGTCGCCGATGGTGGGGGCGCTGGAGCGGAGGTTGGCCGCCAGGAAGATACCGGCCAGAGCGGCCAGCACGCCGTTGATGGCAAATACCAGAATCTTCGTCCTATCCACGCCCATACCGGCCACCCGGGCAGTGCGCTCGTTGCCGCCGATGGCAAAAATGGTCCGTCCGCTGGGGGTGTAACGGGTAACACAGTGGATGAACAGGATGATGGCGATTGCCACAATCAGGGGCAGGCCCACCACACCGAAGGCGATCTTGTACCACTCTACGGTGCCCCACAGGGCTTTGGGCACCGACTCGGGGTTCTGCGTGATGAGGAGGGCCACCGACTGCCATAGGGACATAAAGCCCAGGGAGGCGATGAAGGAGGGTACCTTCAGCTTGACGTGAATGATGCCCAGCGCCAGACCGGAGGCCAGGCCAAACGCCAGAGAGACCGCCATGGCCGCCAGGCTGGTGAGGAAAGGATTGCTGAAGCTGTCCTGGAAAGCCAGCATCAGGTGGATGTAGGTCACGTTGGATACGGAGCACACCGCGCCCATGGACAGGTCAATGGAGCCGAACAGAAGCACCATTGTCATGCCTGCGGACATAATCATCAGAGGCGCCGTGTCGCGCAGCAGGTTTTTGAGGTTGCTGGTGCCCAGGAAGTTGTCCTGGGTCAGGGAGAGGGCTACCAGCAGAATAATGATGGCCGAAAAGCTGAAGTATTTTGTGATGTTGTCCCGCAGCCATGCACTCCTGCCGGACACATTGGGAGTTTTTGTCTTCATAGCTCGATTCCTCCTTACATCATCAGGCTGACCACGTCAACCTGGGAGGGCTTGTGGTCGGCGGGGGCGTCAAATTCGCCGGTGACCAGGCCGTCCTTCATGACGAGCAGGCGGGAACACAAGCCGATACATTCGTCTGTTGTATCGCCCAGTACGATTACAGCCTTGCCCTCATCCGTCATGTCGCGGATCAGGGCGTAGATCTCCTCCTTGGCGCCCACATCGACGCCGCGGGTGGGGTGGTTGAGCAGCAGGATGTCCGCACCGCTGGCCAGGGCCCGGGAGAATACCACCTTCTGCTGGTTGCCGCCGGAGAGCTGGCGCAGCAGCGCCTGGGGCCCGGGGGTCTTGATCCGCAGCTCGCCAATCCAGTGCTTGGCCTGCCTGCGCACCGCTGCGCCCGAAACAAAGGGGCCCTTGGCCATCTGCTTGGCGTTGGACAGGGCAATGTTATCCTCCACCGACAGGGTAGAGACGATGCCCTCAAACAGGCGCTCCTTTGGGATCATAAGGATGCCCTCCCTCAGCGCCTGCTTGGGCGAGCGGAAGCGGACGGCCCTGCCGCGGACCGAGATTTCCCCGAAGGAGGGCTTCTCGTCGCCGCAGAGCACCTCGCACACCTCTTCCGCGCCGGAGCCCACCACGCCGCACAGGCCCAGCACCTCTCCCCGGTGAAGCTGGAAGTTGACATGCTTGAAGATTCCGTGCAGGCCCAGGTCTTTGGCCTCCAGAAGTACATCATCCTGGGGTACGGTCTGGCGGTCCAGATGGTAGTACTCCGTGGTGGTGGACTGGCCCACCATCATTTCGTACAGCTTGGCCTCGTCGGCGTCCCTGGTGTCCAGGCTGCCCACGCTGGTGCCGTCCTTATAGACATAGATGCGGTCGGTGACCTCCAGAATCTCGTTGAGGTGGTGGGAGACAAAGATGACCGCATGGCCCTGGGCCGCGATCTTGCGCATCTGCTTGTAGAGGTTTTCCACCTCAGCCTCGTTGAGCACGGAAGTGGGCTCGTCCAGCAGGATCAGACAGTGTTCGCTGCCGGACTGCTTGGTGACGTTCATAACCTTGGCGATCTCCACCATCTGGCGGGTGGCGAAGTTCAGATCGCTGACCTTTTTGGTGGGGCTGATATTGGTGATGTCCACCGCGGCCAGCACCTCGGCGGCCGCCCGGTTCATCTTGGCCCAGTTGATGACACCGGCCCTCTTGAAGTCCTTTTCATGGCCAAAGAAAATGTTCTGGGCCACGTTCAGGGTGACAATCAGGGACTGCTCCTGAAAGACCATGCCCACGCCCGCCTTGTTGGCGTCCATGGGGGTCTTGGGTTCATAGGGGGCGCCGTGGAAGCTCATGGTACCAGAGGTCTGGGGCTGGGCGCCGATAATGATCTTCAGCAGGGTGGACTTGCCCGCGCCGTTCTCGCCCACCAGACCCACGATCTCGCCGGGGTGGATCTCAAGCTCCACTCCCTTCAGGGCCTGGGTGCCGCCAAAGGTCTTGGTGATGTCCTTGGCGCTGAAGAGGACCTCCGTTCCAATCCGGCGGCCGTCCTTGGTCACGGTCTCCGCCACTGCGGAGGGGCCGTTCTTGCGTTCCAGTTCACTCATTCTGCCCGCCCCCTTATTTGCTGATGACCTTGGCGCCGCGGGCCGCAGTCAGGATGACGGCCACCAGGATGATGACACCCTGGACGCCGGTGCGGATGTTTGGGTTGACGTTCAGCATGACCAAGCCGTTATCCAGCACCGTCATAATCAGCACGCCAACAATGGTGTTGACCACGCCGCCCTTGCCGCCGGCCAGCGAAGTGCCGCCGACCACCACGGCCGCCTGGGCGGGAAACATCTTGTCGTCGCCGATGGCGATCTGGCCCTGGCCCAGGCGGATAGCGCCGATGACGCCCGCCACGCCGAACAGGAAACCGGCCAGGGTAAACACGCCGATTTTGACTTTTTCCACGCTGACGCCCACAGAGCGCGGAATGTTCTCATTGGTGCCCACGGCGTAAATATGCCGGCCGAAGGCGGTATACTCCTGAATGAAAAAGCACAGCAGGAACATCACAATGGCAACCCAGGTGATAAAGGGGATGCCCAGGAAGGTGGTGGTGGGCAGAGCCGTAATAACGGGGTCCTTGATCGTGGGAGGATGCCCCTGGTAAGAGACCATACCGATGCCCTTGCAGATGTACATAAAGGCAAAGGAGGCCATGAAGGAGGGGATTTTGAGGTAGACGTGGCACAGGCCGATGAGCAGACCGCAGAGCATGCTCACACCTACCGCAATAACCACGCTGAGGAAACCCAGATCGTACGCAAATTCACTGTTGAGAACAAAGCAGGCAAACAGGGAGCCCGCCATGCCCACGCTTCCGTCAATGGACAGATCAATGCTGCCCAGCATAATGACAAAGGTCAGTCCCAGGGCCACTACCAGGGGCAGGGCCATCTGGTTGAGAATATTCATAATATTCTTGGGGGAGAGGAAGCTGGCCCCACAGACAATGAGAAAGACAACCACAAGACAGGCCAGCACGATCAACGGTGCCAGCTTCATCATTTTTGCGCTGCGGTTTTCACTCTTGATGCGTTCGGCGAACTCTTCCGTGATGGTCGCCGCAGGATTTAATTTCATCATAATCGTCGCTCCAATTTCGCTCTAGGACGGACCACTCCCTCACACCACGGCAGCGATCTCTGACGGCGAGACTTAATATGAAGCCGGGGCTGGGACCACGATCCCAGCCCCGGCCGTTCTGACTATCCGTTATTCAGGATTGGTGCTCCGGCCGGTCACCCGGCCACACGGCAGTCAAAGGGACGGCTGAAGTCAAACTCCGGCTTGTAGTTCTGCCAATCCTTTGCGGCCTCGGGGCTGTCAATCAGCACAGTGGGGGTGGCAAACTCGCGGAAGTCGGCGGGCAGCGCGGCGGGGTCCAGCAGGCCGGCCCAGGCCGCGTAGCAGATGGCCAGGGTATAGCCGCCCTGGAGGCATCCGTTGGAGGAGACGGTAGCGGTGGCCTCGCCGTTGGCAATGGCCTCCACAATATCGGTGTTGGCGTCAATGCCGCACACGCCAACCTTACCCTTCAGGCCCGCCGCGTCCAGCGCCTGCAGGGCTCCAGTGGCCATATTGTCGTTGGCGCACCAGATGCCGCCCACGTCGGGGTACTGGGTCAGCCAGGTTTCGACCAGAGCCAGAGCCTCGTCGGTGTTCCAGTTGGCCGTGTCGTCCGCCACGACCTCAATGTTGGGATACTCCTCCAGAGCCTTCTGAAGGCCCTCATAACGGGCGTTGGACGCGGTGTTGCCCAGCAGCCCTGCACCACGAAGATCTGGCCCTCGCCGCCCATGGAGTCGAACAGGGCCTTGGCGATATTGTAGCCGTTCACCACGTTGTCGGGGGAGGTGTGGATCACCCAGTTGGGGTCCAGATCGGAGGGGCCCACATCGGCGGGCTTGTTCCAGGCCGTGCCCAGATAGCCGCCGGACTCCGCCATGGCTTCAGCCAGGGAGTAGGCAATGGTGTCCTCGTTGGGATCGGCGTAGGCAATGGCGTTGCCGTTGGCCTTGGCCGCAAACTGGCGCATGTTGTCGACTTCCTTGGCGCTGTCGCCCTGGGAATCCAGCACCTGCATCTCATACTTCTGACCGATGGAATCCAGATATTCGGCAAAGAGCTTCATGCCCTCGTTGATCGTGGCGATGTACGGGTTCTCCAGACCGCGGACAGAGACGGCCAGGTACAGGGTGGTGTCCAGCTTTTCCTGTGGGATCTGGGCGGGATCGATCACAAAATTGGCATAGTCTACGTCGTTCTGGGCGGGAGTGGTCTCGCCCTGAGCCGGGGTGGTTTCACCGCCGCCAGTGGGGCTTTCAGCCGGATCTGTGCTGCTGCCGCAGCCGGCCAGCAGTCCGACCAGCATGGATGCGGAGAGGACCGTTGCAATGAGTTTCTTCTTCTTCATTCGGGTGTTCCTCCTTCTTGTATTGGGTTGCCTTGCTTACAAAACGGCCGTTGTCCGCGGCCGACTTTGTGTTTATGGTATCCGGTTTGCGCCGGACTGCATTACATTGATACTATGTAGTAACATATCATTGCCCTTAGTATAGCTCAAATTTCAAACTTGTCAATATAGCTTTTATAAATTGGTGCATAATTTACGTTTTTTCACTGTCCAAATTATTGATTCTGCACACAAGCGTAATAGGAATCGTTTTTGTATCATAATATATGCAGTATCATACCGCTTATTTCCTTCCTTTTCCATGGAAATATGTATAAAACTCATTTTGTTTTTGCATCCAATTTAGTTGCATTTTTAAATGCTTTGTGTTATGATCTCTCTTGTAAATACATGTTGCTTTGTTTTTTATCTTATTATGTAGTGACATTCCAATATTACGATATTCATTAAAGGAGGGCCTTTTTTATGAAAACGCTGGTCGTCGAGAGAGATGGCAGGATTACCGTTCACGAGGTCAACAAGCCCCGGTACAACGAGTATCAGGCGCTGGTTAAGACCATTGCCTGCGGCATGTGCGGTACCGACATCAAGCTCATCCACCGCACCTTTAAGGGCTTCCCCGAATCGGTCTACCCCATTATGCTGGGCCATGAGGGCGTGGGCGAAGTCGTGGAGGTGGGCTCCAAGGTCAAAGGCCTTAAAGTGGGCGACAGGGTGCTGCTGCCCTTTGTGGATCCTGACCCGGAAAACCTGCCTGGGCTGGGCTCCGGCTGGGGCGCGTTGAGTGAGTACGCTGTGGTGTGCGATCCCAAAGCCCCCTGGCCCGGCGGCGCTCCCGACTGCGCCTTTGCTCAGACGGTGCTGGACGACGATCTGGACCCCGTGGACGCCACTATGATCGTCACCTTCCGTGAGGTGCTCTCCAACATCCGCTATTTCGGTATCCAGCCCCAGGACTCCGTGGTAGTGTTTGGCTGCGGCCCTGTGGGTCTTACATACCTGAAGTTTATGAGCCTGCTGGGTGTAAAGGATCTGGTGGCCTGCGACATCCTGCCCGAAAAACTGGAGCAGGCCAGGAATTACGGCGCTACTCACCTCATTAACAGCAAGGAGTGCGATGTGCGCGCCGAGGTGCGCAAGCTCTTCCCCGGCGGTGTGGACTACGTGCTGGACGCGGCCGGTTCCCCCGCCATTGTAAACCAGGGCATGGGGCTTATCAAGGACCGTGGCTCAGTGCTGTGCTACGGCGTGCCCGAAAAGGAGGAGGTCACCATCGACTTCAGCCCTGCCGACTACAACTGGCGCGTCATTTACCAGCAGATGCCCCGCAAGCGCGAGGAAGGCGAGGCCCACGCCCAGGTGGTAGAGTGGATGCGCTCCGGTGAGCTGAACATTAAGGACTTTATTTCCGACTACTTCACCTTTGACCAGGCCGTGGAGGCCTACCAGAAGCTGCTGGACCGCAAGATTCTGAAAAAGGGCATTATTACCTTCTAAAAAGTACAATGAGAGGCCCCCGGCGCGTTGCGCCGGGGGCTTTTATAATGGCTTCGCTTCCGTCAGGTCCGTCCGCCGCCGCGTCCACCGTGTCGGGGGAGATCCCCACCGCCGAAGCCGAAGTCGGCCCGCTTGCGGCGGAGGAACCAGACCGACAGCAGGCAGGAGAGCAGCTCCGCCAGCGGCACGGCCAGCCACACGCCGTCCACCTCCAGCAGGCGGGGCAGCAGAAGCAGCCCCAGCAGCAGGAAGCCGAAGGTGCGGGCAAACGAGATAATGGCGGAGGTGCGCCCATCGGACAGGGCGGTAAAGAGGGCGGAGGAGAAGATATTTACCCCGGCAAAGAGGAAAGCGGGGGCGAACCGGCGGAAGCCGTCCAGGGCGATGGCGTACACCTGGGAGCCGGGCGTGGAGAAGATCCCCACCACCACCCCGGACAGGGCCAGGGCCACCACCAGAATAGCCACAGACGAAACCAGGATAAACCGCAGGCAGTAGCCGAAAATACGCCGCATCCGGTCATACCGCCCCGCCCCCCGGTTGAAGCTGAACACCGGGGCCACCCCCATGGAGAAGCCCATATACAGGGCCACCAGAAGGAACTGGGCATAGAGCACGATGGTGATGGCGGACACGCCCGCCTCCCCCAGGTAGGCCATCATAATAGCGTTAAAGAGAAAGGTAGTCACCGCCATGGACAGGTTCGTCACCATCTCGGACGCGCCGTTGAAGCAGGCCCGGCCCAGCATGCGCAGATCCCCGTGGGGGCGGCCAAAGCGGAGCCCCTGCCGGCGGAGCAGGAAAAAGAGCACCCCCACCACGGCGGGAATCGAGTAACCCGTAACAGTGCCCAGGGCAGCGCCCAGTATGCCCATCTGCATAGGCCCCATATAGAGATAGTCCAGCACCGCATTGGTGACGCCCGCCGCCACCGCCAGACCCAGGCCCAGTCCGGGCCGCCCGGCGGTGACAAAAAAGCTCTCAAAGAGGAGCTGGAGCATGGCCATGGGTGCAAAGCAGAGCTGCACCCGCAGATAGGTGACCGTATCGTCCAGCAGCAGATCGCTGGCCCCCAGCAGCCGGGCCAGCGGCCCGGCGAACAGGGCCCCCGCCAGGCAGACCGCCAGGCCGATGCACACCGCCACCAGGGCCAGAAAGCCGAAGTCCCTCCGGGCCTCCTCCAGATATCCGGCCCCCATCTTGTGGGCCACCACGGCGGAGCCGCCGGTGCCCAGCATGATCCCCATGGCCAGGGTGACGCTGATGGCGGGATAGGCCACATTTGCGGCGGCCAGGGCATTTTCCCCCACCAGGCGGGCGATCAGCACCCCGTCCACGATGGTATAGAGGCTGACCACCAGCATCATGATAATGGTGGGCAGGGCAAAGCGCAGCAGCCCCGGCAGGTGGAAGTCGCGGTCCAAGCGGTTGGTCATGGGTGGATGTCCTCTCTTTCTCATGGCTGTTTCTCCGGCCTGCGACCGGTACAGATGGTGCAAGGTCTGGCTCCACTATACCATTCCGTACCGCTTTATGGTATAAGAAACCACTGTCGGCCGTCAAGTGCGGTATGAAGCCTTGGTCATGGCCGGAGGACGGTTGCCGCCGGGCCTGCTTTCTGTTATAATGGAATTAACTCTAAGGAAAATCCGAGAAGGGGGCATTTTCATGCGGAAGGTGACCTGTGCGAGTTGCGGCCGGCCCTACGACTACGACAGCGACGACTTCTGTCCCAAGTGCGGCAGCTACAATCCCCCGCCGGACCGCGCAGGGGCCCGCCCGGCGCAGGCTCCGCCCGCCCGCGTTTCGGCCGCTTCCAAGGACCGGCCGCGCCCGGCGGCCCAGCCCAAGACCCCACCGGTGGGCCCCCGGACGGTGTCCTACGGCGGCCCCCAGGGAGGGACGCCCTGGGAGGAGCCCCCCGCACAGAGGCAGCGCTCCCCGCTCAAGCTTCTGGTGATCGTGCTCGTGTCGCTGTTCCTCCTCTGCATTGTCCTGCCCTTCGTGTTGGGTCTTATGCTTAACCTGTCCGAAGCCTTTGCGGGCCGCCGCCCAGAGCCGGGGGCGGTTGCCCAGGCGGAGCCCGCCGGCGGGACTCACGCCCTTTGGGAGCCCTTTTCCATCCACGGTACCCAGCAGGTGACCGTGGAGGACCCCTGGGAGGTGGATCTGACCTACGTACACCTGGCCCGGCGGGAGGGCTTCCGCTGCCTGGCCGTGGATCTCTGGGTGGAGGGGGGCGAGCGCCGGGACGACCTGACCTTTTTTCCCGCCGAGCTGCGGCTGGAGGACGGCACCGCCCTTCTGGCGGAGGACGACGCCTCCCTGGCCCGGCAGCTCAAGGACGCGGGGGTATATCTGGTCACCCTCTCCGACGCCCAGTGGGAGGACCCCCTGTACGGCCAGATGGTCTTCTTTGTCCCCGAGGATGCCTCCGGCGGGGCCGTGCTGGCTTTGTACGAGGGGGAGCCGGACAGCAGCACCCCCTCTGCCGTCCATCAGATTCCCCTGGAGCTGCCCTGGGGCGCGGTCGGAACCGTGTAAAAAGGAGCAAATCAGATTGAATAACATCACTCTCATCGGCATGCCCGGCTCGGGCAAGAGCACCGTGGGCGTCCTGCTGGCCAAGGCCCTGGGCTTTCAGTTTGTGGACGTGGACCTCCTCATTCAGCAGCGGGAGGGGGCCCTCCTACAGGAGCTGCTGGACAACCGGGGCGTGGAGCCCTTTCTGGACGCGGAGGAGTCGGCCATCTGCTCCCTGGCCTGCACGGGCGCCGTCATTGCCCCCGGAGGCAGCGCCGTCTGCCGGGCGGGGGCAATCGGCCACCTGAGGGCCCTGGGCCGGGTGGTCTACCTCCACGTCCCTCTGCCGGAGCTGGAGCGGCGGATACACAACATCACCACCCGGGGCATCGCCATGGCCCCGGGCCAGACCCTGGCCGACGTGTACGCCGCCCGGGAACCCCTCTACCGGCGGTACGCTGACCTCACCGTGGACGTGGGGGAGGGGAGAGGGCTGGAGGAGACGGTAGCCGCCGTGCTCCAGGGCCTGCTGGGGCTCAACACCGCCCAGGCCCAGGGCTGAGCCGCGCCCACTTGTATTTTTCCAAATTTGTGGTATACTTTAGGAGTACGAATATCGCGTGCGAAATGCCCGCTGGTTTTCCGGCGGGCTTTGCCGCGTTTTCCCCCACCTCTGCGCGGTGGGGTATGACCCGCAACCGCCCCCCGGCGCAGGAGGGGCCAAAACGCTGTAAAGGACGAACAACATGACCTTTCAAGAACTCGGCCTCAACGAGCCCATCCTGCGGGCCCTGGCCGACCAGGGCTACGAGCAGCCCTCTCCCATCCAGGCAAAAGCCATTCCCCCCGCGCTGACCGGCCGGGACGTGCTGGGCTGCGCCCAGACCGGCACCGGAAAGACCTGCGCCTTCGCCGCCCCCATTCTCCAGCAGCTCAGCGGCCGTAAGGCCCAGGGCCGCCCCATCCGGGCCCTGATCCTCACCCCCACCCGGGAGCTGGCCCTCCAGATCCAGGAGAGCTTTGAGGCCTATGGCAAGTACCTGCCCCTGCGCTCCACCGTCATCTTCGGCGGCGTGGGGCAGGCTCCCCAGGTGGAGCGGCTGAAAAAGGGCGTGGACATCCTGGTGGCCACCCCCGGCCGCCTGGGCGACCTCTACGGCCAGAAGCTCATCGACCTGTCCCGGCTGGAGATCTTCGTGCTGGACGAGGCCGACCGGATGCTGGACATGGGCTTCATCCACGACGTGCGCCGCATCCTTGGCTGGCTGCCCGCCCAAAAGCAGACCCTCTTCTTCTCCGCCACCATGCCCCCCGAGGTGCAGGGGCTGGTAGACTCCCTGCTGCACAACCCCGTCAAGGTGGCGGTAGACCCCATCTCCTCCCCGGTGGAGGTGATCGACCAGAAGCTCTACTACGTGGACCGCGGCAACAAGACCAGGCTGCTCGCCGCCCTGATCCGGGAACTGGGCGTGAAAAACGCCCTGGTGTTTACCCGCACCAAGCACGGGGCCAACAAGGTGGCCGGGGATCTGGTCAAGGCGGGTATCTCCGCCGCCGCCATCCACGGCAACAAGAGCCAGACCGCCCGACAGCAGGCCCTGGCCGACTTCAAGAGCGGCGCGGTGCAGGTTCTGGTGGCCACCGACATCGCCGCCCGGGGCCTGGACATTGAGGAGCTCTCCCACGTGTTCAACTACAACCTGCCCGACGTACCGGAGACCTACGTCCACCGCATCGGCCGCACCGGCCGGGCCGGGCGGGGCGGCACCGCCATCTCCTTCTGCGACATCAACGAGAAGGACGAGCTCAAGGCCATCGAGAAGCTCATCGGCCGCGCCATCCCTGTGGTGGAAGTCCACCCCTGGCCCATGGAGGTGCTGGAGCCCCTGCCCCGCGACAAGAAGGGCCGGGTGGTGAATCCAGAGGACGCCGAGGCCCGGGCCGCCGCCAAGGAGCGCCGCCGCCAGCGGGATGCGGCCAACAAGGCCGCCGCCGAGGCCCGAAAGGCCAAGGCCAACCAGAAGGTACTGGAGCAGCCTCCCCAGCCGGAGCCAGCCGGGGAGACCTCCGCCAAAAAGCGCCGCAAGCGGGGCCAGCGCAACAGCGCCACCCTGGAGGAGGCCCTGACGGCCACTGCCCCCGCCCGGCCGGTCCAGGCGGAGTTTGCCGACTTCCACAAGCCCGACCCCCTGGCCAGCGACGTGATCATGGACGCCACCGCCCGCCTGCTGGCCCCTCGCGGCCAGGCCCAGGCCGTACCGAAAAAGGACAAACCAGTTGAACAGCCCGCTAAAAAGCGGAAGAAGGCCGCTAGGCCCCCGGAACCCCCTGCGAAGCCGGAGCCCCAGGCGGCGCGGAAGCGCAAGGGCGGCGGACGCCACGGCGGCCGGGGCCGTCCCCCGGAGGTCACCCTGCGCACCAATGGGCAGAAGGACTCCACAGAGCAGCCCAGCCTGATGAAGCCCTACTACCTGAGCCATGACTAAACCAAGAGGACGCGCACACCTCCGGCGTGCGCGTCCTCTTTCTCTTCTGCGGCGGGGGCAAGGGAGACGCGGACGGGGACAAGCCCCGCCCCTACAGTTCTGCAATGGTACCGCTCCCTCCAAATGTAGGGGCGGCCCTTGTGGCCGCCCGCCCCAACCCTGCGGCGGGGACAGGACCCGCCCCTGCAATCCTGCGGGTATCGTTCCGCCTCCTGAACAACGTAGGGGCCGATGCCCACATCGGCCCGCTGATCCGGCCGCAGATTGACCGCGGGCGGGTGTGGGCCCCCGCCCCTACGGCTCTGCAATGACGGCGTCCCCCCGCAAAATATGGGGGCGGCGCTTTTACGCCTTCTTGGGCGGGTGGAGCCACCGGCCGAAGCGGTAGTAGAGCAGGATGGCCACGGAGGTGACCGCCCAGGTGATGGGGTAGCTGGCCTCCACAGCCAGCAGGGTGTGGTGGGCGGGCACGACGGTGAACAGCCACAGCAGCCGCAGGCCGCATACCCCGAAGACCGAGATGAGCATGGGGGCTACCGACTTGCCCGCCCCCCGGATGGCTCCAGTGAGCAACTCGATGAGAATATAGGTGATATAGCAGGGGGCCAGGAAGCGCACCATCTCCACCCCCACCTCCAGTACGTCGGGGTCGGGGGAGAAGATGGCCAGCAGGGGCCGGGCCAGCAGGAAAAAGGCAGTGCTGAGCAGGACGGTGAAGCACGCCGTCATGGCCACCGACACCCGGACGCCCTTTTTCAGGCGCTCATACTCCCCGGCGCCGTAGTTCTGCCCGGCAAAGGTGGTGATGGACTGGGCCATGGCGGTAATGGTCATCCAGAAAATGATATCCATCTTGCCGTAGGCGGTCCAGGCGGCCACAGCGTCGGTGCCAAAGGAGTTGATGGAGGCCTGTATGACGATGTTGGAGGCGTTGTACATCACCGACTGGAGGGCGGTGGGCACACCGATCATCAGGATGCTGCGCATGGGCATGGCATAGATGCGCAGCCGCTTGGGAAAGAGCTGATAGGGGGTCATCTCGGAGCGCATGAGTGAAATCACCACCAGCACGGCGGACAGAAGCTGAGAACAGATGGTGGCGATGGCCACGCCGGCCACCCCCATATGGAACACTACCACCAGCAGCAGATCCAGCACAATGTTGCACAGGGATGCGGCCATGAGGAAGTAGAGGGGCCGCCGAAAGTCGCCGATGGCCCGCAGCACGCCGGTACCCATGTTGTAGATGACGTTGGGCACCATACCCAGGAAATAGACCCGCAGATAGAGGATGGCCCCGGGCAGGGCATCCTCGGTGGTGCCCATGGCCCGCAGGGCCCAGGGGGTGAGGACAAAGCCCGTCACCATAAAAAATGCGCCGATGAGGATGCTCAGCAGCATGGCGGTGTGGACGCACTCGTGCACCTCGTCCCAGCGGCGGGCGCCGAAGTGCTGGGCGATGGCCACCACCGCTCCGGCCGCCAGGCCGGTGAAGATGCCCACCGTCAGGTTGACGATGACGGAGGTGGAGCCCACGGCGGCCAGGGCCACCTTGCCCACGAACCGGCCCACCACCAGGGTGTCCACCGTATTGTAGAGCTGCTGGAAAAAGGTGCCGAACCACAGGGGGAAGAAAAAGGCGAGGAGTTGTTTCCAGATCACGCCCTTGGTGATATCACTGGTGGGCTGGCGCAGCAGTCCCATGGGAGATCCCTCCATATTTTGTCGTATCGTTAAAGGAGCGTTAAGATTCTACACGCTTCCTGTCGGAAAAGCAAGGGGGGCGCGCCGTTTTCCCCTGCAAAAATGTCCGGACGGCCAGAACATCCCACCGCTGCGCAGGCGGCTGTTTGAATTGGCCCGGCGCGCTTGTTTTTTCCACCGGGATCGGATATAATGTGGAAACGAACATACCGAAAGAGGGTTTTTACCGATGAAATTAGGCATTGTGGGCCTTCCCAACGTGGGCAAGAGCACCCTGTTCAACGCCATTACCAACGCCGGCGCCGAGAGCGCCAACTACCCCTTCTGCACCATCGACCCCAACGTGGGCGTGGTGGCCGTACCCGACCACCGGCTGGACGCGCTGACCGAGATGTACCACCCCAAGAAGGCCACCCCCGCCGTGGTGGAATTTGTGGACATTGCCGGCCTGGTCAAGGGCGCCTCCAAGGGCCAGGGCCTGGGCAACAAGTTTCTGGCCAACATCCGGGAGTGCGACGCCATCGTCCACGTGGTGCGCTGCTTCGACGACGAGAACATCATGCATGTGGTAGCTGACACCAGCACCAACGTGCCCGTGGACCCCGCCGGGGATATCGGCGTCATCGACATCGAGCTGATCATGGCCGATGTGGAGATGGTGGAGCGCCGTATTGACAAGGCCCAGAAGGCCGCCAAGGGGGACAAGAAGTATCTCCGCGAGGTGGAGGTGTTCTCCGCCCTGAAGGACTGGCTCAACGACGGCAGCTCCGCCCGCTCCTTCGACTGTGACGAGGACGACGCCGCCATCATCGCCGCCGCCGAGCTACTCTCCCTCAAGCCCATCATCTACGCCGCCAACCTGGATGAGGAGGGCTTTGCCGACTGCCACGCCAACGCCTACTACAAGGTGGTGGAGGAGCTGGCCGCCAAGGAGGGGGCCCAGGTCATCCCCGTCTGTGCCAAGCTGGAGGCGGAGATCGCCGAGCTGGATGGCGAGGAGAAGAAGATGTTCCTGGACGATCTGGGGATCGCCGAGTCCGGCCTGGACCGGCTCATCAAGGCCAGCTACGCCCTGCTGGGCCTGATCTCCTTCCTCACCTCCGGCGAGGACGAGTGCCGCGCCTGGACGATCAAACGGGGCACCAAGGCCCCCCAGGCCGCGGGCAAAATCCACACCGACTTTGAGCGGGGCTTCATCCGCGCCGAGGTGGTCAACTTCGACGATCTGATGGCCTGCGGCTCCATGAACGCGGCCAAGGAGAAAGGCCTGGTGCGCTCCGAGGGCAAGGAGTACGTCATGAAGGACGGCGACATTGTGCTGTTCCGGTTTAACGTGTAATCTGGAACGCCGTCCTTCATGAATCCCGCCAAAGGCGGCGCGGCGCCCCTGCGCCGTGCAGGCGTTTTGCCCGCAAAACCCTGCCAGCCGGTGGAATTCACTTCCACCGGCTGTTTTTCAATTCGGGGCCCCCGCGGAATGTATTCCGCGGGGCTGGACGGCGATATCGTCCTGTTCCGGTTTAACGTGTAATCTGGAACGCTGTCCTTCATGACCCCCGCCTCCGGCGGGCGAACTGCAATCAGCATAACAGAGGCCCCGGAACCGTCTGGTTCCGGGGCCTCTGGGCTGTTGAGCACCTTGACTGTCTACATATTCTTTGTGGTAATCCAGTCCACACCCGTTCCGCAGATATCCTGAACCACCACCGCTCCGGCGGCCACCGGAGCGCTGAGGCGGACTTTTTTTAACAGATTCATGGCTTGGATAATCAATCTCTTTGGAATCTCCCCCGAGGTCTTGACCGGACAGCAGGGGTGAATTGCCCCTTCTATCCGAACAATGCTGGTCAACGTCCGGGTGGGCGCTGTCAGCTCCTTATGTCCATATTCCTTTCCCCTGGGGCATCCATACCCCGTAACCAGAAACCCGTTCTCCTCATCCACATTCAGGCGACAGCCCTTGGGGCACACAATACAGGTAAGCTCCGTCATTCCTTCGCCCCCCTTTCCGCCGCCAGAGAAACCGTCAGTTTCCCGTCCCCCGCCCGCTCCAGCAGACGCTTGGGCAGGACAATGTGCTCCATCTCACCCGGAGCCATGTGCTCCCTGGAGAAGCTGCATAGCTCCTCCCCTGCAGAGGTCACGCAGATACGACGGTTCCGGTACACGTTGTCAACCCGGAAAAAGAGATCCACGCCCTTCTCTACATGGGCGGGCCGTATCTTCTGCGGCACCGTATAAGTGACCCCCGCGCCATTCTGCACCTCCAGGCAGGACAGGGCAGGGGAGCTCTGACCTGCCGCCGCATACCGGGCCGCCGCTGCACCGGCCCGCCGGCTCTCCGCCGTGACAAAGTCGACCAGATCATGGACATGGACGACATTACCGCAGCTAAAAATTCCGGGAGTCACCGTTTCCATGTTTTCAAAAACTACGGCGCCGCTGGTTCGGCTGTCAATGGGAATTCCTGCGGCGCGGGTCAGCTCGTTTTCAGGAATAAGTCCAACGCTCAGCAGAACGGTGTCGCAGTCAAACGTGATTTCCGTACCTGGTATTGGCCTGCGGTCAGCGCCTACCTCGGAGACCACAACCTGCTCCACCCGCTCCCGCCCCACGATATTCGTAATAGTGTGAGAGAGGTAAAGGGGAATCCCATAGTCCTTCAGGCATTGCACAATGTTTCGGTTTAATCCATTGGAGTAGGGCATCAGTTCCACACAGGCCAATACGTTGGCCCCCTCCAGCGTCATGCGGCGCGCCATAATCAGGCCGATGTCTCCGCTGCCCAGAATAACCACCCGGCGGCCCACCATCCAGCCTTCAATGTTAATGTATCGCTGGGCGGTACCGGCTGTAAAAATTCCGGCCGGACGGTCTCCCGGAATGGCGATGGCCCCACGGGTACGCTCCCGGCAGCCCATGGCCAGCACGACAGCACCCGCCTGGATCTCCAGCAGTCCGTCCCGGCAATTGACCGCACGAACCGTGTGATCCTCCTCTACAGAGAGCACCATAGTATCTAGCAGGATCTCTACTCCCAGCTCAGAAGCCCGCTGAATAAAACGTCCCGCGTACTCAGGGCCAGTCAGCTCCTCCTTGAAATAGTGCAGTCCAAAGCCGTTGTGAATGCACTGATTCAGAATGCCGCCCGGTTCCTTGTCCCGTTCCAGAACCAGCACCCGCTCCGCTCCCGCCTCACGCGCGCTGCAGGCCGCGGCCAGTCCGGCAGGGCCGCCGCCGACCACTACCACCTGATAGTTAAGCGTCATGGACGGACACCTCCTTGATGGGGGAGCTGAGCAGCCAGGTCCCCTCCTCATCCATTGTTATATCCATTGGGGAAACACCCAACTCACGGGCCAGAATCTCATGCACCCGGGGGCCGCAGAATCCGCCCTGGCAGCGCCCCATACCCGCGTTGCAGCGGCGCTTGATGGCGTCAATGGAACGGGGGACAATGGGACGGTGAATCGCCTCAACGATCTCCCCCTCCGTCACGGTTTCACACCGGCAGATAACCCGGCCGTAGAGCGGATCTTCGGCAATCACCGCGGCCTTCTCCGCATTGCTGAGTTCCCGGAACTTAATGCGCCTGCGCCGGTCGATAAACGTCTCCTTTTCCGTCAGCTCAAGACCGCACCCGGACAGTATGCGCAATCCCTCCAGGGCAATGGCCGGAGCTGCGGAGAGTCCGGGTGACTTGATACCCGCCAGGTTGATAAAATGAGGACAAATGGTGGACTCTTCAATAACAAAGTCTGGTATTTGCGTATTGGGACGCACTCCGGCGTACTCATGAATCGTCTGACGGAAGTCAATGCCCGGAACAGAGCGCAGTCCTCCGCTCTTCACCTGACTCAGATAGGGTTCGACCGTGGCCACATGGTCGCCATCCTCCACCTGATATGCGTCGGGACCCACAATCAGGTTTCCATGAACCGTGGGGACCACCAGGATTCCCTTGAAGCCGTGCTCGTCGGGACAGGGGAATACCACGGAGTTAATGATGCCCCCCTGGCTTTTGTCCAGAACGTAATACTGGCCGCAAAAATTTGTCTGTTTCAGCCCGTGGCCCCCCACCAGCTCATAAACCTGGGCGGAAAAGGCCCCCCCGGCGTTGATAACATAGCGGGCTTCATAGCTTCCGGAACTGGTTGTCACCACAAAGTGATCCTCATTCCGCTCAATCCCGGTTACGCGGGATGACAACTTCACCTCCACGCCATTGCGTACTGCCGTCTCCGCCATGGCAACGGCGTACTCCCAGGGATTAATAATACCGGAGCCAGGGGCATACAGGGCGCCGATCAGCTTGGGATTGAGGCCAGGCTCCAGCCGGAGCGCCTCCTCCCGGTCAATAATACGCACGCCCGGTACGCCATTGGCCACGCCGCGGTCATAGAGCTCCCTTACATACTCCATCTCCCGCTCGTCAAAGGCGATCACAAACGAGGGGATATCCCGGTACTCTACATCTAGTTTCTTGCAGATTTCCCGGGCCATAGCAATGCCCTCCAGGTTCATGCGGGCCTCCAGGCTGCCGGGCGGGCAGTCAAAGCCGGCGTGCAGAATGGCACTGTTGGCCTTGGTTACTCCGTTGGCCACATCGTTGAACCGTTCACATACACAGACCTTCAGTTGATACCGTGACAGCGTATACGCCATGGCAGACCCAATTACTCCGCAGCCGATGATCAGAACGTCATACATTAGTTTGAAAAGCCTCCCTTACCACCATTTGATTTGATCGGTAACATACTGGCGGATTTTGGTAAACTCCGGCGAAGTCACATCGCGGGGCCGCGGAAGGTCTACCTTGAAGTCCTCTTTAATTGTAGTGGGTTTGTTGGTCAGGATCAGAATGCGTTCGGCGAGGTAAACAGCCTCCTCAATGTTGTGGGTAATAAACAGCACCGTGCTGCCTGTCTCCTTCCAAAGGCGAACCACCTCGTCCTCCAGGTAGAAGCGGAGTTTGATGTCCATCTGCCCATAGGGTTCATCCATCAGCAGCAGATCCGGGTTCATGGCGAAGGCCCGGCCGATGATAATACGCTGCTCGGTACTCACCGACAACTGGTGCGGATAGGCGTCACGAAAGTTTTGCAGGCCCATCAGCTTGATAATGTTTTCCACCCGCTCGTCGATCTCTTTTTTGGGCAGCTTTTTCAGCTCCAGCCCAAAGCGCAGGTTTTCCTCCACCGTCTTCCAGGGAATAGAGGACGGCTCCTGAAACACAAAGGCCAAATTGTGCTTTTTGGGGTCGGCGGACTCTCCGTCGATCAGAAGGTCGCCCTTGGATGGCATGTAAATGCGGGTCAGCAGGTTGAGAAACGTGGTCTTACCGCAGCCGGTAGGGCCCACAATACAGATAAATTCACCCTTTCTGACATTAAAGGAGATGTCGTTGAGCACGTGCAGATCCCCAAAATATTTTGTGAGGTTCTTAACCTCCACCTTGTATTCACTCTTTGGTTCGCTCATCCTTAACCACCTCCGTCAGAGCGCCAGATCCGTGTTGTCACTAATGATTTTCCGCAGGCGCAGGAACTCAGGGCTGACCGTATCTCTGGGCCGGGGCAGGTTGATGTCATAGATTTCCTTGACCTGCGCAGGGTAGTTGGTCAGCAACACAATGCGGTCGGCCAAATAGAGCGCCTCCTCGATATTGTTGGTGACGAAGATAAAGGTGCGCTTTTCACTTTCCCAGATTCGCAGCACCTCGTCCTGCATGGAATATCGGGTCTGGGCGTCCAGCTGTCCGAAGGGCTCGTCCATCAGCATAATCTCCGGATTGTTGGTATAGGCGCGGGCAATGCCTGCCCGCTGCTTCATGCCGCCGGAGAGCTGGCTGGGATAGCTTTTTTCAAAGCCCTGCAGGCCCACCAGGTTGATGTACTTCTGGGCCGTCTCCCGGCGCTGAGCCTTGGGCACACCCTTCATCTTGAGGCCGAACTCTACGTTTTCCATTACGGTTTTCCACGGCATCAGCGCCAGCTTCTGAAACACCATGCCAATACGCTCGTCGCTCCCATGGATCTCCTCTCCATCCAGGAAGAGACTCCCGTCCACCGGCTTTTCCAGCCCGGCTATCATATTCAGCAGTACAGTTTTACCGCAGCGCCCGGGGCCGAGTATGACCAGAAACTCATTGTCGTACACATCCAGAGACACGTCAACCACGGCGTCTGACACCTCATTTTTGACAATGTAGCTCTGAGAAATATGCTCCAGTCTCAGTTTGACTTTCTTGCCGTCCATGGACAAACCATCCTTTCTAAGAGCTGGGTAATGATGGCCAGCAGCGCGCCGACCAAACCGATACACACCATGGACAACAGACACAGGGCATAGTCTCCGGAGTCCATACCGCGGGTGATGAGGAAACCAATGCCGGACTTTCCGCCCAGCATCTCCGCAGCCAGCACCACCATCCAGCCGGCAGAGGTAGAGGTTCTCACACCGGCAAAAATGGCGTCCAGAGCCGATGGAATAGCGATTTCAAAGAGCATCTGCCGCTTGTTGGCGTGGAAAATGGTACCCACATTGAGGTACATGTTCTGCACATTGGAAATGCCCGCCTGCGTGTTGACCACCACCGGCATCAGCGCGCCGATAAATACAATCAGAATTTTGGGAAATTCACCGGTGCCAAACCACATGGTCATCAATGGCACCCAGGCCAGGGGCGGCACGGAGCGAAAGGCGGTAAAGAGGGGCCCCAGTAGTGCGTTGGCCTTCTTGTTCCAGCCGATCAGAATGCCGAAAGAGATCCCAAGCAGCCAGGCAAAGGCCAGGGCAATAAATACGCGCAGAAGGCTGGCCCAAATGTGGCCAAAGAGGTTGAGCTGCTTGATCGGTTTTTCCATCAGCAGCAGGAATCGATTCCAAATATCCACAGGAGAGGGAAAGGTGCTGTTTTCCGCGCCCGCGGCCAAAAACCACAGCAGGATCAGAAGCAGGACGGAAACTACAGGAAACACGGCGTAAATCCGGTTGCGGAGTCTCTCACGGCGCTCCGCGTCGCTCATGACAACAACACTGGTACTGCTCTGTTTCATCGTTTCCACCTCAGCACTTTCTTCTCCAGCAGTCCCAGGACCGAGGTGAAAATGACGCCGATCACGCCGATGACAACAATACCCAGGATAATGATGTCGGCCCGGGCAAACTGTCGGCCCTGGAGGATCATGTACCCAAGTCCGGCATTGGCCGCCAGCATCTCAGCGGCCACCAGCGTGGCCCACGCGTTTCCTAGGGCCACGCGGATGCCAGCAAAGGTCATGGTCATGGCAGACGGAATTCCAATCTTGCGGAACACCGTAAAATTGGAGGCTCCGCAGGTTTTGGCCACATTGATCAGCACCGGGCTGGACTGCTTAATGCCGGTATATGCATTGATAACACAGGGTACAAAGGCTGAAAAGAATACAATAAATGCCTTGGCCTGCAGGCCGATTCCCATCCAGATGATGGTCAGCGGAATCCAGGAAACCGGCGGTATGGGCCGCAGAATTTCAAAGATGGGCCGCATAAATTTGTCGAATCCCCGGAACCAGCCCATAAAAAGCCCCAGAGGAATTCCGATGACAATTGCCAGCAGAAAACCCGTCAGGGCCACCTGGAGGCTGGCCATGATGTGAACCCCCAGTACCGCGCCGTCCGGATTGGGATCCACCAGCTTTGTAGCAAACAGTGCGATAACCTCCGTAGGCGCCGGGACGTAGCGGCTGGGCAGAACACCCGCCAGAACAGCTGCCTGCCAGAGAAGTAGAAAACCCAATATGCCGATGACCGACAGCATGGCCAGTTGGAAGCTGTTGCGCTTTTTCTGCCGCTTGACCACTTCGACGCGCTCCTCGTTGGTCAGCTTCCGGCCCGCGCTGGAAGCATTTTGCATATTACTTCCCCCTTACAACAAGTTTCCCCGCCGTTTGGCAGGCAAGGAGGCTGCACTGCGTGCCTAAGCGGAACGACAATGCAGCCCCGGGTTGCGCAGATGTGCAGCTGATTATTCCAGATAGCCCAGCGTTTTAAGCGTCTCGGCGCACCGCTCCGCCACAGAGGAGTTCACCAGCTCCTTATCAAGGATGGCGGTACGGTCTTCCTCAGTATAGCTGCCGATGGAGATGAAAAAGTCCATTGTCTCCAGCAGATCGTTTTCAGCGGCCAACACCGGACGATCCGCCAAGCTAAGGCGATCCTCTTCCTCTGTAGTCATCACGCTGACGGCCTCAGAGGGGCTGGGGCAGGCAAAGATATCCAAAGCCCGCTGACAGATGCTTTCATTGGATACCACACCCTCGTCCTCGCAGGACTCCACATAGAGTTCCACCGCCTGCGCCATATTGTCCTCGCTCTGCTGGCACCAGTCCCAAGTCAGATAATAGACCATCCAGGCCAGGTCGATCAGGTCGCTCTTATTCTCCATAGCATCCTTTGTGGCCGCCAGTCCGCAGACATTGTTGATGCCCAATTCGCTGACATCGGTAATACGGACGAGTCCGCTGTCCTCGGCGTTGTATGCCACGGCATTCCAAACGCACAGTGCGTCGCCCTCTCCGGCATTGAAGGCGGTCAGCGCGTGCGTAACATCCATATTGGTAATTGTCACGTCATCCGCGGAAAGTCCCAGTGACTGAAGATAGCTGAGGAACATGTACTGCAGGGTCGTACCGGTGGGCAGAATGCACTCAATCCCTTTCCATACTTCAGGATTGGTAGGATCGGCGGCCTGAGGGCTGTCCGGACGGACAAACAGGGCGGTATTGTACTCGTTGTCGCACAGGCCCAGCATCTGGATATCATAGTTCTTCATGCCGTTTAGAATACCGGGAGCACCCACATCACAGATGTCCCAACTGGCGCTGGCCTCCATCATCGCCGGGCCGCCGATAAAGGACTCATACTCCACATCGATGTTTAATTCATCAAAAAATCCCATTCTATCAGCAATATACCAGGGCATGGAGTGGGCAGAGCCGGAGAAAAAACCGATGGTCAGTGTGGTGCGCTCCGGCAGGGGCGTCAGGCCGAAGGTCGTTTCAGCGGCGTCCAGAGGCTGGTTGCTCGAGTTTCCTCCTCCCCCTTTCGGGCCACATCCGGAAATCAGTGTGCAGACAAGAGCAAACGAAAGTACAAGAGACAACAGCTTTTTCATAATCATTCTCCTTTCAATTATTGGAACCCAATAGACCGGGAGCAATGTTTGGTTCCTCACCCCTCTTTCCTCGGTCACTCCTTGCGGCTCAGCCGCCGCAGGGGCAGCCGCCCACGGGGGCGGAGTTGAGCGCAGGGTCCTTCATGCACAGGTGGACGGCGGCAGTGGTGAAGGTGCGGGGCAGGGCCAGGATGTTGGGGTTGGGGCCGGTGTACTTGC
>OWID01000242.1_pt1 | contig 23497 bp, 20 predicted proteins | sample 1732661 | NCBI WGS metagenome assembly OWID01 (sample SAMN05065739, study PRJEB22554) | human gut metagenome | biome: ENVO:2100002; feature: ENVO:00000062; material: ENVO:00002003 | host: Homo sapiens | place: USA
TTCGTCCATTTCCTCGCGATAGGAAATGGACCCCGGGGTGCAGGGGCGGGGAGCCACCCTGCAAATAGAGTTTTGCAGGAACTACCCTGCAAAAATAAAAAGCTTCGGAGAAGGAAAGTCCCTGCCACAAAGTAAAAGGAAGGAGCATCGCTCCTTCCTTTTACTTTTGCTGCAAAATCATGTATAATAAATAAAATTACGCCTTTTGCAAATCAAAGGAGGTCGTCCTTTTGGCTCTCAATCTGGACACCAATATCCAATATCTCACTGGTGTCGGCCCCAAGCGCGCCGCCCTCTATCAGAAAATCGACATCCATACCATCCGCGACCTGCTCTATTACTTCCCGCGCTCCTATATCGACCTCACTCAGCCGTCCTTTATCGCCGATGCGCCTCCGTGGGAGGTCTGCGCAGTGCGCGCACGGGTGGTGGCAAAGTCCTCTCCGCAGTATGTCCGCAAGGGACTGACCATCTCCAAGGTCAAGGTCGCCGACGACAGCGGCTCGATGATGATTACCTTCTTTAACGCAAAGTACACCGTCGATGCGCTCCAGTACGACAAAGAATATCTGTTCTATGGAAAGATGGGCGCTTCTCCCGCCAAAAAGGAGATGCACGCGCCTGCCATCTATCCCGCCGACCTGCCCTCCGCATTTCTGGCGGTCTATCCGCTGACACAGGGACTTTCCTCCAAGATGATCTCCCAGAATATCGAGCAGTCGCTGAGTCTGCTCGATGAAAATCTGCCTGACCCGCTGCCGGCTTTTCTGCGCCGGAAATACCAGCTGTGCCACCTGCACTTTGCGCTCAAAAATATCCATCTGCCCGCCGACCGCGAGAGCGCCGAAATCGCCCGCCGCCGGCTCGTCTTTGAGGAGCTGTTGATGCTGTCGCTTTCGCTGCATTCGGTGCGCGCCGACAGCTATTCCCAGACCGCCTTTCTGTGCAAAAACACCGACATCACTCCGTTTTTGCAGCAGATTCCTTTTTCGCTCACCGGCGCCCAGCAGCGCGCCATCGACGAGGTCTGCGCCGACCTGCAAAAGTCCACGCCGATGAACCGACTGGTACAGGGAGACGTCGGTTCCGGCAAGACGATGGTCGCTGCCGCCGCCAGCTTTGTGGTGTTCCAAAACGGCTATATGTCGGCGCTGATGGCTCCGACCGAAATTCTGGCACAGCAGCACTATCAGGGTTTGAGCAAGCTGCTCACGCCGCTGGGTATGCGCCTTGCCTTGCTGTGCGGCTCGATGACCGCAAAGGAAAAAAGGGATGTCAAGGAGCGCATTGCGCTGGGAATGGTCGACCTTGTCATCGGCACCCATGCGCTTATCTCGGAGGACGTCGACCTGCCAAACCTCGCGCTGGTGGTCACCGACGAACAGCACCGCTTCGGTGTGGCACAGCGAACCCGCCTGAGCGAAAAATCCGACCATCCGCACACGCTGGTCATGTCCGCCACACCGATTCCTCGCACACTGGCGCTGATGATCTACGGCGATTTGGATGTCTCCTCGATCGACCAGCTGCCGCCAGGCCGTCAGCCGGTCAAAACCTACGTCATCAGCTCCAAAATCAAACAGCGCGCCTACAACTTTTTAAAGGAGCACCTCGACCGCGGCTTGCAGGGATATATCGTCTGTCCGCTGGTGGAGGCGGGTGACAACACTCCATCCAACCTGCAAAACGCCGAGGAATATGCCGACCAGCTGGCGCGCGGTCCTTTTGCAAACTATCGGGTAGGCGTGCTGCACGGCAAAATGCGCCCCAAGGACAAGGAGCGCATCATGGACGCCTTTGCCTCAGGGGAGATTCAGCTGCTAGTTTCCACCACAGTGGTGGAGGTCGGCGTGGACGTACCCAACGCGGTCATCATGATGGTGGAAAATGCCGAGCGGTTTGGCCTAAGCCAGCTGCATCAGCTGCGCGGAAGGGTCGGACGCGGACAGGAGCAGTCCTACTGTATCCTCATTTCGGACAACCAGAATCCTGACACCAAGGAGCGTTTGGAGGTATTGCACCGCACCAACGATGGTTTCAAGGTGGCGGAATATGACCTCAAAGCGCGCGGACCTGGCGACTTTCTGGGCAAGCGACAGCATGGATTGCCGCAGCTGAAGATTGCCGACCTCAGCTCCAACATGGATGTATTGCTGCAGGTGCAGCAGGCGACGGAGGAGCTGGGGCGCTGCCAGCTGAGCGACGGCGAGCGCGAGCTGCTCGATCAGGAGATTGCCCGCATCCTTTCCCGTGTAGGGGATCAGCTCAACTAAAAAAAGAGGTTTTCCAAAGGGGACTAGTTCCTTTGGAAAACCTCTTTTTCTGTTGCCGGAAGGTTCCTGCAACGACATGACCACCCGTTGCCCGAAGTGGTAGGTGCAATACCTGACATTTGCTTGCTGGCGGAGCAGATAGGGGGAGAGAACTTCGCTTGCGAAGTTCCCGAGGGGAGTAACTTTTCTGTAGAAAAGTTCGGAGAATGGGCTTTGCCCATTCTCGGGACCGCACACAAAAAAGTAAGGCGGCGCAGAAAGCAGAGGTGCGGTCTTCCCCTCAGAGGAGAATCCAAAGAGGATACCTCCTCTTTGGCGAATCTTTGGTTCCTTTCTTTTCGAGAAGAAAGGAACCTCGGGTGCGGGCTGAGTAGGCCCGCAAGGTTTTTGTAGAAAGTTCGGAGAATGGACTTTGTCCATTCTCGGGACCGCACACAGAAAAGTATGGCTACGCAGAAAGCAGAGGTGCGGTCTTTCCTCGTGAAAGGAAAGTAATCGCGGTGTGGAGCGCGTAGCTCCACAAATCGACTTTGTAGGGTGGTCCCTACAAGAACAATGTGGGCTTACGCAGCCCACACCTGCGGAAACTTTCTTGTGTGAAGAAAGTTTCACAAAGAGCACACAAGGAACCACCTGGTTCCTTGACCTCCAGCTAAAGGGGCAAGCCCCTTTTGAAACCCCGACTACACATCGGTAGCGGTTACGTTCAACGAAGACACGCTGCTGCCCGAAGCACCAAGTGCGAAGCCTTACATGCTCCTGCTGAGAAGCAAGGGCAAAAGAAAACAGGGGAGGAAACTCCCCTGTTTTGAGTCAAATTATAAGTGCAGCGCAAACCATGATAGCACGTCCCGCATCACTTCGTCGCGGTTGGTTTCGTTGAGCAGCTCGTGCCGCGCCTGCGGATACAGCCAGACCGTCAGGTCATGGATGCCGGCCTTGGTCAGTTGGCGCTCAATCTGCATAATGCCCTTGCCGTAGTTGCCCACAGGGTCCATGCTGCCCGAAATCATCAGCATCGGCAGGTTCTGGTCCAGCGTCTTGTACCATAGACGGGTGTTGCAGTAGTATTGCAGACACAGCAGGTCCAGATAGGCCGAGGCGGTGAATTCAAAACCGCACAGTGGGTCGGCAATGTAGGCGTTGACCATCTCGTCGTCGCGGCTCAGCCATGCAAATTCGGTCTTGGGATGGTCGTAGCGGCGATTGTATGAACCAAAGATCAGCTTGTACAGCTGGACAGAATGTGCCATCGGTCCCTTGGAATCGATGATTTTGCGGCATAGCAGCATTCCGGCCTTGGAGGCAGGATTGGGTCCAGCAGTGCCGCACAGCACGACGCCGCGCAGCAGGGAAGAATATTTGGACAGATATAGCCGCGCGATCATCGATCCCATGCTGTGTCCGAACAGAAACACGGGAAGATCAGGATAACGTTGCTGTAATTGCAGGGTGATGCGGTGCAGGTCCTCGATCAGATACTGATAACCTTTTTCGGGGGCAAAGTAGCCCAGATGGGCGCTGTCCTGACAGCTTTTTCCGTGACCAAGATGGTCGTTGCCGCAGACAACAAAGCCCTCCGAAGCCAGAAAGCGAAAGAACGGCAGATAACGGTCGATGTGCTCGCACATGCCGTGGGAAATCTGCACGATACCGCGCAGCGCGGATTTGGGTTGAGCCAGTCGGCAGAAAAGTGTTTCCCCTTCGCAGGAGGATGGCAGGGAAAACGTCTGCCACAGGATGTTTGCTTCATCCTGCTGGGAGGTAATGTTCATGTTCACAAAAAAGCCCCCTTTCCTTGCGCGACCCGTTTACAGGGAAGCGGTTTTTTGGTAGACGCTCTTGTCGGTCACCTCATGCAGGGTGCCGTTTTCATCCACGGTGAAAAAGGTGACATGTGCAAATTTTTTCCAGATGCGGTGCAGAATCGAGTTTTTGGTCTGCGGCATACCGGTGACAACATAGGCGGTCTTGTTGTCCTTGATGTACTGGACGATGGTCTTGAAGGTGTCCTGCGCGTACATGACGTTCATCATGGCGCCGTTTTGTGTGGAAATATTAAATAGGTACTGAATCGCCTCGGGATTTGCCGGATATTCGTTGCTCTGTACATTCAACACGATTAAATCGGTTTTGGAGATGTCGGCAACGCTCCGACCTGCTTGAATCAGGCGTTCACACTGAAACTGGTTGGTGACCAGTACAGCGGTGCTCTTGGAGGAAGTGGTCAGTTCCGTTTTTTTCATATCCATGTTTATCCATCCTATTCAGCGTTGGTAATGTATATTATGTGAAGATACTATGAGTCGAAGCGGAAGCAAAGAACCCAGCAATTTGCACGAAAAAGCGATGGGTTTGTCTCCTGTTACTTCCCATTATAAACTATATTTATGAACAAAGTATGTCCTCAAAGGAAAGTTACAGGAGATTATAAAATCTGGGTAAAAAAATTGCCGTCAAAGTACACACAAACCTCTTTTTTACATTGACAAAAGAGGGACAGAGGAATAAAATAAATCAGTATGATTGAATTATTTATCGCATCAGTTTGCGGAAATCAGGCGGTTTGTGTGAGCATCCTTGCAAGGCTGGTAGAGTAGAAAGGACAGGGATAGATAGATATGGCAAGATATGAGGGCGTTTCGGTTTCTGTAATCCGCAGGTTGCCGAGGTATCACAGATTTTTATATGATCTTCTGCAAAAGGGAGTTCACCGCATCTCCTCGCGGGAGCTGGCAGAGCTGATGAGCCTGACCGCCTCGCAGATTCGTCAGGACCTCAACTGCTTCGGCGGATTTGGTCAGCAGGGCTACGGCTACAATGTGGATGCACTTTACGAAGAAATTGGTAAAATCCTGGGATTGGATAAAAATCTCAAGATCATCCTGCTGGGCGCAGGCAATCTGGGTATGGCACTGGTCAAACACCTCTCGTTTGAAGCAAAGGGCTTCCAGCTGGTGGGCATCTTTGACCAGAACCCAAAACTGATCGGACAGAAGATTCACGGCGTTGAAATCATGTCCGAGAGCACACTGGAGAGCTTCTGCAAGGAGGTAAAACCGGATGCAGCCATCCTGTGCCTGCCAAAGGAAGTGGTCGAGGATCTGGGCGATCGCCTCATCAGCTATGGCGTGCGCGGATTCTGGAACTTCTCCCACTACGACCTGGGACTGCGTCACCGCGACAGCGACACTCCGATTGCAGTCGAAAACGTCCACCTGGGCGACAGCCTGATGACCCTGTGCTATCAGGTTACCCAGCTCGACGAAGAATAACAGTAAATAAACCTCCCTTTTGCCGAACTATTTGGCAAAAGGGAGGTTTTTGTTTTGCAGCCTCACAAGCTGTCCTCTTTTTGATAAATGTAAAGAAATTTTAAGGAATGTGTGAAATGATTGTTGTCTTGTAGTATTTGGTTTGCAAGAATCGTTGTAGTAAGCAGAGCCAGGAAAGGGAATCCTGTCCAACTTTGGAAAATTACATCGAAATTTTATCAAAACAAGATGACAAACTACAAAACCACCATGTTATAGTCAACACAGAGGGGGCAGATGATATGAAAGAATTTACGCTGAATATGTTGTCGCACGCAGATACAGTCAAGGGACAGGGCGTTCTGTCCGCCTACGAGGAGGAGCTGCGCCTGGTGACAGGCAGACTGCGCTTTACCATGAAGGACGGAGAGCAGTGCCGCCTCAATGTCAAGGTCAATGCCAAGGAGCTGGGCACCGTCACCCACATCCACACCGTCAATCCGCAGTTCTTCCTGCAGATGCCGCTGCTCAAGCTGCGCGGCACCACCGTGGCGTCGGTGCACTTCCTGCCCGAAACGGTGGACCAGAGCCTGCGCCTGCCAAAGCTGTTCCGCAAAGCGTTCTATACCTACCTGATTCAGTGCTATAAGAGTGTGGACCATCTGGTCACCGTCAATCCATGCTTTATTCCAAAGCTGGCAGCCTACGGCATCGATCCGGAGAAGGTCACCTACATTCCAAACTATGTGTCGGGCAAGGTGTTCTATCCCGCCGATGCACAGGAGAAAAAGGAGCTGCGCCGTCAGTACGGACTGAGTGAGGACAAATTTACCGTCGTCTGTGCCGGTCAGCTGCAGACCCGAAAGGGCGTGCTGGAGTATGCACAGCTTGCCGAGAGTATGCCGCAGATGCAGTTTGTCTGGGCAGGAGACTTTGCCTTCGGCGCCATCAGCGACGGCCGCCGCGAGATCGAAAAGCTGCTGCGCGACCATCCGAGCAATCTGACCTTCACCGGACTGATCGAGCGGGAAAAGATGCCCGACATCTACCGCATGGGCGATGTAATGCTGCTGCCGAGCTTTGACGAGCTGTTCCCGATGACCGTGCTGGAGGCGATGAGCTGCGGTATTCCGATTCTGCTGCGCGACCTCGACCTGTATCCGATCATTCTGGACGGATACTACCTCAAGGCTTCGGACAATGAAGGCTTTGTCGAGCAGCTGACCAGACTTTCTCAGGATAGCGGCTACTATGAACAGGCGATGCAGATGAGCCGTGCCGGCAACGAGTTTTACAGTGAAGAACATGTTCTGTCGATGTGGCAGGCATTTTATCAGGAGATGCTGGAGGAAAGTTTGAGCAAACAGCAGCTCAAACGCCGCAAAAAACTGCTTCAGTTTGCAGGAGGATCCCGATGAGCGTTCAGGAGAAAAAATACGGGCGTGGGCTTGTATTTATCGGGGTGACCTTTGTGGCGCTGTGCCTGTGGCTTTGCCGGCAGTATACCCTGCAAAGCCTGTGGGAACTGGTGCGCGGAGTGCGGCCAGTCTGGATGGTGGCAGCGCTGGGCCTGATGGTGGTCTATTGGGGTCTGGAGGCGATGGGTCTGCATCTGGCAGTGCGCCGCTTTGCTCCCAGACAGCAACTGTGGGACACCTTTCGGGCGACGATGGTGGGACAGTTTTTTAACTGTATCACCCCTTTTGCCAGCGGCGGCCAGCCGATGCAGGCGCTGTATCTGGTCAAAAAAGGGGTCTCCCTCTCGTTTGCAAGCTGCTCGCTGATGATTAAATTTATCGTCTACCAGTTTGTGCTGACGCTGTATTCGGCGTTTACGCTGGTCTGGTGCTTTAAGAGCTTTGCCGGTCAGATTTCCAGTGTGGGCTGGCTGACCTTTGTGGGCTTTGGAGTCAACCTCCTGGTCATCGCGGCGCTGCTGTGTCTGGGATTTTTCCGCCGTCCCACCGAACGGTTTTTGTACGGCGTGATCGCGCTGCTGCAAAAACTGCACTTGATCGGAGAGGACAAAGCACAGGCAGCCCGTCAGCGCTGTCAGAAGGAGCTGGGCGAGTTTTACGAGGGCTTTGCCCAGATGCGCCGCGATGTGTGCGGCATCATGAAGATGTCGGCGCTGACCGCCATGCAGCTGACCGCCTTTTTCCTCATCCCGCTGTGTATCTTTAACGGCTTTGGATTGGGCAAGGCGGATGTGCTGCTGATGATCTGTGCAGGCGCGTTTGTATTAAACTTTACTTCCTTTATCCCGCTGCCAGGAGCGGCAGCAGGTGCGGAGATCGGATTTCACACCATCTTTCGCATCTTTTTCCCTGGCAGCTTTTTGAGTCTGGCAATTCTGCTGTGGCGGCTGCTGACCTTCTATCTGCCGATTCTGGTAGGTGGCTGTGTCACCGCGACGGCAGGCGTCTGGGGAAAAGGAGCTAGTGCATCTGAATAACCGAGCAAAATAAAAAAAGAGGGGATGTCCCCTCTTTTTTTATTTTGGTTTTGTATGTTAGGCATCCATTTTGCCCATCCAGAAGGCGATTGCGGTTCCTGCCACCAAAGTAATCACCGACAGCACCGTCTGGAAGCCTGGTGTGTAGCCGGCATTGAGGCAGATCGGCAGAATCGAACCGGCGATCAGTCCCAGAATCGCAAAGTAGGTCTGCTGCTCGTAGCGGCGCAGGCACAGATTGATGACCTTAGCGCCCAGCAGGATACCTGCCAACACACCGATGGCGACCGGAATCAGCACCGGAATGTTCATCGACGAGATGGCGGTCAGCACCGAGGTGTAAACTCCCAGCAGTACCATCACCATCGAGCCGCTGATGCCAGGCATAATCATGCAGGCTGCCGCGACTGCCGCCGACAGTACCAGACGGATAGCGGTGCCTGCAGTCAGAGTGGTGATCAGTGCGCTGCCTTCGTCCGAAACATTCTGGAAAAAGGTCATCAGCATCATCACTGCAAAGCAGACCAAAAACGGCAGAATGCTCACCTTTTTGAAGCGTTCCTGGGTTGCACGTTTAAAAATCATCGGGATGCTGCCCAGAATCAGCCCAAGAAAGAAGATATTGGTGGGCATGGTGAAGTCGCGCAGCAGAAATTCGATCAGGTGGCTGAACAGCACGATGCCCAAAAGTGCTCCTACACCGATGGGGAACAGATAGATCACCGAATTTTTGAAGTCCTTGCGCAGGTCGGAAACTGCGCCGATCAGCTTGTCATAGATGCCCATGACCACTGCCATGGTGCCGCCGCTGACCCCTGGGATGATATTTGCCACTCCCACGATCAGGCCTTTGAGCAAACGAGATAAAAAGTCCATCACAATGTTCTCCTTTTTATTCAAAACTTGACGTCCTTCTGCAGCATATTGCTGCAGTATTTTGATGATACCACAAAGTACTGTTACAATCAAGCACAGGAAAATGACCGAAAATGACCGAAAAAGAATCGGGCAAAAGTTTGACAGTTCCTACAAAACAACGGCGGCAATTTCCCAGCTTTGCGGATGCAGTTTTAATATTCTGTAAAGTTTATGAAAACAGCCGGAAATTTTACCAAAGTTTGATATTGTTTTGACAATTTAGTTGCGAATTCAACTTGACGCCACACAGACAGATATAGTATAATGAAAGAAGTTTATAAAACTTATACAGAAACATTTCAGAAAAGGAGGAGATTTTATGAATTTAAGACGACTTGTCGCGGTCATGATGACAGCAGCAATCTGTCTGTTGGCAGGATGTACAGCGGATACGGGAACACAGACACAGGACAATACGGGAAGTGCGCAGGTCGTTCGTGTCGGCGTCAGCGGCGATTTTTATCCCTTCTGCTACAAGGAGGACGACCAGCTCAAAGGCTTTGAGATCGACCTGTGGGAGCGCATCGCCGAGGAAAACGGCTGGAAGCTGGAGTATACCGTCTCTGACCTGAGCGGTCTGTTTGGTATGCTGGACACCGACAAGGTGGACGTAGTGGCGCGTGAGGTCTCCTCGGACAATCCGACCAGACAGGAAAAGTACCTGTTTTCCGACGTTTATCTCTATTGTTCCTACAATCTGGTGACCAAGGCGGACAGCCCGCTCACCACACTGGAGGACTTTAAAGGGACCAAAATCGGCGTCGTCATGGGCGGCGACGGCGAATTAAACCTCAAGAAGCTCAATGAGGAGCAGAATCTGGGCATCGAGATTGTCGGCTACGAGGCGACACCGGCGATGGACACCGACATCGAGCTGGGCCGTATCGACGGCAGAGTGGCGCCGGTGCTGCAGACCCAGAAGAACATCGACGAGAAAGGGCAGGACTTCAAGATTACCGACAATATCGTATATATCGAGTCGGCAGCCTATCCGTTCCAGAAGGACAATACCGAGCTGGCGGATGCCGTCAACAACACGCTGCAGCAGATGCGCGACAGCGGCGAGCTGAGCGCACTGAGCGAGGAATGGTTCGGCGTGGATGCGACCGTAGATCCACGGGCATAGCAAGGCACAGAACATTGTGCAAGAAGTGATACGCCAAAAAAGTCTGACTTGGGGGATTTCCTCGAAGTCAGGCTTTTCTTTCATCCTTCTGAGGAAATACAAATTGTATAATATTAGGATAAATTAACAAAAACTGTCCTGAACAGTCATTTTAGAGCGTAAGAGGAGGGCGACGGATGTTTGATGCATCGTTTTTTTGGGGACTGTTTCCAATCATGTTCCGCTATATAGACACAACCCTTGGCATCTCGCTGGCGTCACTGCTGTTGGCGCTGCTGATCGCCTTTGTCATTGCAGGAGCCTACTATCTGGAGGTGCCGGTGCTCAGGGAAATCTGCGGTGCATGGGTGTCGATTTTCCGCGGCACGCCGCTGCTTGCCCAGCTGTTCTGGATCTGCTATGGTCTGCCGCAGCTGATCGTTCCGATGCAGAAGCTGAGCACCATGACGCTGATTATCTGGGGTGTCGCCTTCAATGCCTCGTCCTATATGTCCGAGACGCTGCGCGGTGCGCTCTCCTCGGTCAACAAGGGACAGATGGAAGGTTGTCTTGCCTGCGGAATGACCCGCTTTCAGGGCTTTTTCCGCATCGTGCTGCCGCAGGCAGTGCGGGTAGCGGTGCCAGGACTGTCCAACAACTTTGTCGATATCATCAAACAGTCGTCGCTGGCATTTACGCTGGGTGTGACCGAGATCATGGCGGTGGCAAAGATGGAAGGCTCGACCGATTTGAAGTTCCTCGAGTCGTTCACCGCAGTGATGATCGTCTACTGGCTGATCGTGACCTTTTTTAACTATGTGCAGAAGCTGCTGGAAAAATGGTTGTCCAGAATGTATTAACGGCGGGAGGTGAAAAAGATGGAGGAAGTCATGCTCAAGATTACCAACCTGCACAAGGAATTTAACGGCAATAAGGTGCTGTGCGGCATCGACCTGGAGGTACATCAGGGCGAGGTGGTGGCGGTGATCGGACCGTCGGGCACCGGCAAATCCACCTTGCTGCGCTGTGTCAACCTGTTGGAGATGCCCGATAAAGGGGAAATCAGCATCGGCGGCGTGTCGGTGACGGCACCGAAGATCGACCGCCGTCAGCAGTATGCACTGCGGTCGATGACCTCGATGGTGTTCCAGCAGTATAACCTCTTCAACAACAAAACGGCGCTGCAAAACATCATGGAGCCGCTGATGCAGGTCAAAAAGATGCCCAAAAAGCAGGCGCAGGAGTCGGCGCGCAGGATTCTTAAAAGCGTGGGACTTTCGGATAAGGAGAACGTCTATCCTTCCAAGCTGTCGGGCGGACAGCAGCAGCGGGTGGGCATCGGACGGGCGATGGCAACCCATCCGCAGGTGATGCTGCTGGATGAGCCCACCAGCTCGCTGGACCCTGAACTGGTAGGCGAGGTGCTGGATGTGGTGCGCAAGCTGGCCAGCCGCCACATGACGATGCTATTGACCACCCATGAGATGGATTTTGCCAAAGGTGTGGCGGACAGGGTGATCTTTCTGTCCGACGGCAAGGTGCTCGAACAGGGAACCCCTGAGCAGATTTTCGACCATCCGCGCAGCCCGAGGCTCAAAACTTTTTTGAGCCACTACCGGCATTGACCACGGAGATCAATAGAAAAGAAATAATCCTTGACACAAGGACAAACTTTTTTTGCAGGCGGAACTTTCGCAGAAGTTTTCGCCTGCATTTTCATTTCTTATAAAACTTAACGGTGAAATTTTCCACTATTAACAAAAAAATGAGAACAGATTGACACCGTTGTGTACAGTGTGCTATCATGATGGATGAAAAGAAAAAAATGGTTGTCTGCGTGGTACAATCATAAGATCCACCGACGGCCGAAAACTGTTTCAGGAGGGAAAACGGATGGAATCCAAGGAGCAATCTCAGGAGCAGGTCAAAGAACGTGCCGACATCACAGAACATCCGAATATTAAAAAGGTAGTCAGCCTAGAGAGCTTTGTGTTCATGGCATGTTTTGCCGTTCTGTTCGGGGTGCTAGGCACCAAGATGGGCGCAATCAACATGCTCAACACCATGATGCAGACAGCCTATCAGCTGCTGATGGATACGGTCTTTTATATTATGGCGATTGCGGTTCTGGCAGGTGCGTTGTCGGGACTGTTCACCGAGTTTGGTGTTGTCGCTATTATCAACAAGATCCTTTCTCCGCTGATGAAGCCGCTGTATGATCTGCCTGGTGCCAGCGTTGTCGGTATTCTGGCAACCTATCTGTCGGACAATCCGGCAATTTTGACACTGGCTGATGACCAGGGCTTCCGCAGATACTTTAAGAGATACCAGCTGCCGGCGCTGACCAACATTGGTACCGCCTTCGGTATGGGTCTGATTATCACCTCGTTCATGATCGGTATTACCTCGCCCACCGGCGAAAGCTTTGTCGGTCCGGCGCTGATCGGTAACCTGGGTGCGATTGTGGGCAGTATCGTCAGCGTTCGTCTGATGTTGATGTTCACAGCCAAAGAATATGGCAAGACCGAGTACTGTGAGGTCGAGGGTATCAATGCCATCATGTACACCGATTACCGCATGGTTCGTCCAGGTAGTGCAGCCTCGCGATTCATGTCGGCGATGCTCGACGGCGGCAAGTCGGGTGTCGGCATGGGTATGGCGATTATCCCTGGTGTTGTTATTATCTGTACCTTTGTTATGATGCTGACCAACGGTCCGTCCGAGGCAGGCACCTACACCGGCGCAGCCTATGAAGGCATCGGTCTGCTGCCAGCCATCGGCGACAAACTTGACTTTATCCTCAAGCCACTGTTCGGCTTTGCAAGCTCTCAGGGCGTATCTGTGCCGATCACCTCGCTGGGTGCAGCAGGTGCTGCGATCGGTCTGGTACCAAAGCTGGTCAAGGACGGCATGGCTACCGGAAACGATGTCGCTGTCTTTACCGCAATGTGCATGTGCTGGAGCGGCTATTTGAGCACTCACGTTGCAATGATGGACAGTCTGGGTTACAGCAAGATGACCGGCAAGGCGATCATCAGCCACACCATCGGCGGATTGTGTGCCGGCGTTGCAGCTCACTGGCTGTATGTGCTGTTCTCGATGATTGGATAACAAAACTGCATGAAAAAAAGCTCTCCGAAAGGAGAGCTTTTTTGTTATAGCTTCTGGTTGAAGAGGAGGTATCCATCCTCGAAAAAGCTGTTCTGGAAGGAGACGGTGAGGGTTTTCAGGTTGTTTTCCTGGATATACTGCGCTGCGCTTTCGTCGGCGAGCAGCTCTTTTTGAAGCTCCTGACACTTCTCTTCCAGAGCGGCGGTTCGGTTTTGTCTTACTGTTTCGTCCAGCAGGTAGTCGTCCATCGCGTAGTATCCAATATAGAGCTCCTGACTATCTGGGATTACACCAAACTTTTGCAGGACAAAGTCTTTCTTCTGCAAAATAGGATTTTGTTTGCCAAAGTCGTAGGCGATGGTCTGGGCGGCGTATTCGTTTTCGTCCTGCTCACGGAATAGTTCTGTGTCGGTATAGGAGGAATAGGTGCGGTAGGTATTGGCGATGCCGTGCTGATAGTGAACATCAATGGAGACATTGGCTGTCAGGGCGGCGGTGTAAGTGCAATTTCGCAGAGCATTTTCGATGGATTCAATCACTTCCGCGCCGGTTTCCACAGGGGTACGGGTATCCTCATCGAGCAGCACAGCATCCACATCGACAAATATATTTTTGAGTGGCTTAAGATTTTCTCCGTCGACCAGCGAGAGGGTGTCCTCACTAAGAGAGAAATCAGAAAGCTCAGCGAGCTGATCCTCTTTCAGACAGTCGGCGAGGTGCTGCTCCACCATCGGCTCACACGCATCGACGGGCAGCCGTTCCATGGCTGCCCTCAAATCCATCTGTTCACCCAGAGAAAACTGGCTGTATTCCTCGATGGAAGGGATTTGATCGACTGAAAGATCGGCATATTTTTGGGAATCGTTGGAGTTTTTAGGGGTACAGGCTGCCAAAACGGCACAGAGAAGAAGCAGGGTGGTCAGTTTTTTTAGCATTGTACACACTCCTTTCGTGGAAAGAGAGCAAAGCTCTTATCGTGACGGCTATGTGAATATTCTATAAGATAAGTGTAGCATGGATTGATAAGATTTTCAAGTGTAGGAGAGAGGAAGTGTGGGCTTTTGCAGCCCGCACCCGCAGTGCTTTTGCAGGAAGGTTCCTGCGGACCACATTGCGGGCTTACTCAGCCCGCACCCGAGGTTCCTTTCTTGTCGAAAAGAAAGGAACCAAAGATTCGCCAAAGAGGAGGTATCCTCTTTGGAAACACCTCTGAGGGGCACATCCCCTCGGGAACTTCGCAAAGCGAAGTTCTCTCCCCCTGTCTGCTCCGCTAGTGGAAGAATGTCAGGTTTTGCACCTGCCGCTTCGGGTAGCAGAGTGCCTTCGTCGAGCGCAGTTACCGCCGATATGTGGGGGTTCAAAGGGGGTCAAGGATGACCCCCTTCGTGAAGCTTTTCAAGCTTCCGAAATCCAACCAGGAGGTTTTTGGCGCGCCTTTCGTCTGAGTTGAACTTGTTTCACTCTTTTCCTCGCGATAGGAAATGGACCCCGGGGTGCAGGGGCGGGGAGCCCCCCTGCAAAGATATTTCGCAGAGAGTTCGGAGAAGGAGCTTTGCTCCTTCTCATGTCCGCACCACAGAAAGTGTGACTTTGTTCAAAGTTCGAGTGCGGACCTGGGGCGTGCAGGGATTTCCCTGCAAAAACAAACTCCCGTTCCTACAAAAGGAACGGGAGTTATAATAGCTATGAGAGCCGCAGCACACAGATGCCCACCAGACCAGGGCCGGTGTGGACGCCCAGTGCAGGACTGATCTGACCGCGGACGGCGATGAAGCCCTGCGGAATCTTCTTTTTGACCTCATGGATGAGCGCTTCGGCCTCCTCGGCAGCATCTCCGTGCATCACAGCTAGCATGACCTTCGGACAGCCGTCAGCAAACTTCTGGGCAAGCTCCAGCACCTTTTTGATCGAAGGATTGCGGCCGATGGCTTTGGCAACGGCATAATAGCGGCCTTCCTCGTTGCAGGAGATGACCGGCTTGAGCGAGATGGCGGTTCCGACCATGGCTGCTACCTTGCCGATGCGTCCGCCTTTTTGCAGATATTCCAGCGTCTTTAAGCAGAAAAAGACCTTGCTGTCGCTGATCATTGCTTCAGTTTTGCGGCAGAGGGTGTCCAGATCAAGCTCTTCCTCCTCGAGCAGCTGAGCGGCGCGCACTGCGATGATACCGCTGCCGATCGAGATGTTTTTGGAGTCGATGATCCGGCATTCCAGCTTGCCGTATTCCTCGCAGACCACCCGCAGCATATTGCAGGTGCCGCTCAGACCGCTGGAGATGCAGATGCCCAGCACCTGACGGTAGCCCTCGTTATAGATGCGGTCGAGCACCTCGGTGATCTGGTTGCCGTCGGGCAGGGAAGTTTTTGGAATTTCGGTGGGCAGCCGGCGGTAGACCTCTGCTGCGTCGATGGTGACCCCGTCGAGATATTCACCTTCATTAAAGAGGATTTTCAGCGGGATCATGAAAATATGGTATCGTTCCAGCAGTTCCGGCGGCACATCGCTGCCGGAGTCCACCAGGATTGCAATTTTCTGTTCGTTCAATGCAAACCGACTCCTTTGGAAAATGTAGTGTTCAAAACTATATTTTGTGGTCTATGGTAAGATTTTATAACCTAAGCGTCAAAAAGTCAAGAGGAGGTTACCGAGAAGGGAACTTTATTGCCTTCTCGGTAACCTCCTTCTAAACATTTTGCAGGGTAGTTCCTACAAAAACAATACGGGCTTGCACAGCTCCACAAATCTGGTCTGCAGGGTAGTCCCTGCAAGGGTCCGCACTCGGACTTTTTGCAAAGTCACACTTTCGGTGGTGCGGACATGAGAAGGAGCGTAGCTCCTTCTCCGAACTTTTGCAAAGACGATTGAGGGCTTACTCAGCCCGCGCCCGAGGTTCCTTTCTTGTCGAAAAGAAAGGAACCAAAGATTCGCCAAAGAGGAGGTATCCTCTTTGGATTCTCCTCCAAGGGGATTCTCCCCTCGGGAACTTCGCAAGGCGAAGTTCTCTCCCCCTAACTGCTCCGCCAGCAGGAGGATGTCAGGTATTGCATCTGCCACTTAGGACGGTAGTTACCTATGTCGTTGCAGCCACTTCCTTGGGAGCATGGGGTTTCAAAAGGGGCTTGCCCCTTTCGTGAAGTTTTTCAAACTTCTGAATTCCAAAAACCAGGAGGTTTTTGGCGCGCCTTTTGTCCATTTCCTCGCGATAGGAAATGGACCCCGGGGAGCCCCCCTGCAAATAGGTCTTGCAGGAACTCTCCTGCAACAGAAGGGAAAGCATGAAAAAGGAGGGGAAAGCCCCCTCCTTTTTAACAGGATGGATATTTGCCATCCCAGACGATGTGCTGCCAGTTCTCGCGGTCGGTTGCACCTTCGGTGCTGATGAACAATAGCCTCGAATGTTCGTCGATGTGCAGCTGCTCCTTGAGCGCACAAAGCTGCGGGTCGCTCAAAATCACACTCATGCCGCCGAACGCCGACGCTCCCGATTCGCCCGAAATAATCCGTCCGTCGCCCTCCATCGGGTTTGCCAAAATGCGGATGCCTCTGGCGGCGGCGTAGTCGGGAATGGATAGACAAAAGTCTGCATAGTCGCGGATGACCTCCCACGCGATGGGACACGGCTCTCCGCAGGCAAGTCCTGCCATGATGGTGCGCATCTCCTCGGTGACAAAGTGCAGCTTGCCGTCCGCAGCTTTGGCGGTGCGGAAGATGCAGTCGGCGCGGTTTGGCTCGACGATGGTGATGATCGGCTTATGCTCACCGCACAGGTTTGCAAAGTAACCGGTCATCGCTGCCGGCATCGAACCGACTCCCGCCTGTAAAAACAGATGGGTGGGCATCGGCTGACCGCTCTCTTTGAGGGCGTGTACAATCTCCTGTCCCATGGTCAGGTATCCCTGCAAAATCCAGCTGGGCACCTCGGTGTAGCCGTCCCAGGAGGTGTCCTGTACCAGTACGCAGTTGGGTTCTTCAGCGCGTTTGCGCGCAAGTCGCACTGTATCGTCGTAGACAAGGTCGGTGATCGAAGCATCCGAGCCAAGCGCACGGATGTTTTGCAGACGTTCCGGCGCAGAGCCGCGCGGCATATAGACCACCGATTTCTGTCCCAGCTTGTTGGCGGTCCACGCTACACCGCGTCCGTGGTTGCCATCGGTGGCAGTGACAAAGGTCAGCTCTCCAAGCTGGGTGCGCACCTCAGGGGAGGTCATCGCAGCAAAGGACAGCTGGTCGATGCTTTTGCCAAGACGCTGTGCAATATATCGTCCGATGGCAAACGAGCCGCCCAGCACCTTGAAGGCGTTGAGGTCAAAGCGTTTGGACTCGTCCTTGACATAGATTTTTTCCACGCCAAAGAGCTTTGCAAGATGGTCCAGTGTCACCAGCGGAGTGGGTGTGTACTGTGGAAAGCTGCGGTGAAATTGTTCGGCGCTGCGGGCAGTCTGCTCATCGAGAAAGGAGATGTCCGATTTGGGAGAGTTTGTGCGGCAGGACGCCAGATAAAAACCTTCGTTCATGATGTTGCTCCGTTCTCCGGCAACAGATGGATTTTTGGACAGAGAGGGCCGACGCGCCTGCCGGAAGCGGTGTCCCCTGTGATACAAATTGTACTGCGATGTGGATAGTTTTGCAAGTGAAAGCAGCACAGGGCAAATTTTATCAAAGTTTACAATTTGTTTATCTGCGTCATCCAAATATATTATATAATGGTGGGAGAAAAACGATAGAACGAGATAGAGGAAGGCCGCACATGATGGGAGGCGGCAGCTGCACAGGGAAAAAGAAGATGCAGCAGTTTGTGGATGGATTGGAAAAAAGGGTGGTGAACAGGCATGATAAAAAAACTGAGCTGCGCGATGGCAGGCGCATGGCTGATGCTGTCGCTGACAGCCTGTTCTCTGGGGCAGGGCATCCAGATTCTGGATCAGGACAAGATTGTTCTGCTGCAAAGCGAGGAGATGGTTGTCGGAGAAGATATTGCCGTGGTACAGACCTCTCAGGGCAGCTTCACGATGCGATTTTTCCCCAGCGAGGCGCCAAAAACGGTCGAAAACTTTATCGAGCTTGCGCAGACGGGTTATTTTGACGGACAGATGGTGTCCAGCGTGGAAAAGATCGAACAGGGCGACCGCTTGAAGGGACGGATGATTGCGGGCAATGGCAAGCCGGCCGAAGAGAGCGGTGAGTGCATCTTTGAGGAACCGATCAAGCCGGAGATCTCGTACAATTTAGGAACCATCCCAGGAGCGGTAGTAGCTTATGCGCCCGACGGCGTAGTGGACAGCCGGTTTTATATTGTTGGTTCACGCAAGGTGAACAAAGAGGAGATCGAGGAGATCACCGAGAACAACTATCCAAAACAGATGGTGGAGCTGTTTGAAGAGCAGGGCGGCTACCCTGAGGAATGGCTGCACCAATCAGTTTTTGCACAGGTCATCGAGGGAATGGACGTGGTGGACAGCATCATCTGTCAGACGCCCAACACCGAGAAAGGCCAGACGACCGACATTGAGATCATCAGTGTAACGATCGAAAAATATCAGCCGCAGAGCTAGGCTGGTTTCACAGGGGGAGAATCCCCCTATGAAACCCTCTTCTTTTTGTAGGGTAGTCCCTACAAGAATAATGTGGGGTTACGCACCCCACACCGCGGTGACTTTCTTGTGTGAAGAAAGTCACCAAAGACACAGTCAGGACCACTTGGTCCCGACACCTCCAACGAAAGGGGCAAGCCCCTTTTGAAACCCCTCTGTATCGGTAGTGAGTACGTTCGACGTAAGTACCTACTGCCCGAGGCGCGACCGACGCAAAGCCTAACAACCACCTAGTAATAGGGAAGTCAGGGGGAGAGAGCTTTGCGAAGCAAAGCTGAGTATCTTTATTACACCTAGGTTCGGAGAATGGACCTTGTCCATTCTCGGGACCGCACACAGAAAAGCTGGACAATGCAGAAAGCAAAGGTGCGGTCTTGCCCCTCAGAGGAGTTGCCAAAGAGGATACTTCCTCTTTGGCACGCCTTTGATTACTTTCCTCGTGAAAGGAAAGTAATCGCGGGTGCGGGCTGCGTAAGCCCGCAATGTTCTAGTAGGGACTACCCTGCAACAAATAAAAAGCTTCGGAGAAGGAAACAAAGTTTCCTTCTCATGCCTGCGCCGGTAAAGGGATGATTTCGCAGAAGGTGCGAGCGCAGGCCTCCGCAGGATGCTGCCCTGCAAGAAAAAAGAGAGGTCGCAGGAAGCGATATTCCTGTAAAAACCCCGCCTCTTGATTTTATGCTGTATTTTCGGTACAATGTCAAAGTATCGTGCCGATTATTTTTTTGTTAAGGAGTTAATCACAATGAATCACAAAACTACCAAAAAACTGCTGGCACTGCTGCTGGCTGCCATGTTGAGCATGTCGGTTTTTGCCGGCTGTGGAGATACCACTTCCGAACAGTCCTCCTCCGAGACTGCTACCGAGCAGACCACAGAGGAACAGAGCGCAGAATCTGCCGCACCGGTGGAGAAAATCACCCTCTCGGACGAAAGCGGACTGCCGCAGTTTAATAACCCTGCTCAGGATAGCGAGGTCGCCATCATCCACACCAGCGCCGGCGACATCAGTGTGATGTTCTTCCCAGAGTATGCACCAAAAGCAGTGGAAAACTTTTTGACCCATGCCAAAGATGGCTATTATGACGGCGTCAGCTTCCACCGCGTCATCGAGGACTTCATGATTCAGGGCGGCGACCCGAAAGGTGACGGCACCGGCGGCGAGAGCATCTGGGGCGATGAGTTCGAAAACGAGGTCAGCGACCAGCTCTACCACTTTAACGGCGCACTTGCCATGGCAAATGCAGGTCCAGATACCAACGGAAGCCAGTTCTTCATCGTTCAGGCACAGAGCTTCCCGGACGTCTATGAGAGCCAGATGGAGGCACGCGGCGATTCCGAAGAGGTCATTGCAAAATATAAAGAGGTCGGCGGCACCCCATGGCTGGACGGCAGCTACACCATCTTTGGTCAGGTGTTCGACGGCATGGATGTTGTAGATAAAATTGCTAAGGAGACCTCCGGCAACACCGATTCCAACGGCATCGTTCCAGAGGATGAGCGCGCTACCATCGAGTCGATTACTGTCGCTCCGGCAACCGACTACTTTAACTATGCAGAATAAATGATTTTCAGATAAAATCATTTTTGAGGAGGAGAAAACAATGTATCAGTTTGAAAAACCTGCACAGGATGCAGAAGTGATCGTCATGAAAACTTCGATGGGAACCATCAAATTAAGACTGTTCCCAGAGAAGGCACCAAAGACAGTGGAAAACTTTGTCACCCATGCCAAAGAAGGCTACTATGATGGACTGACCTTCCACCGCGTCATCAACGGCTTTATGATTCAGGGCGGCGACCCGCTGGGCAATGGTACCGGCGGCGAAAGCATCTGGGGCAAACCGTTTGAGGATGAGTTCGACGTAGAGCTGCGCAACTTCCGCGGCGCACTGTCGATGGCAAATGCAGGTCCATGCACCAACGGCAGCCAGTTCTTCATCGTTCAGGCCAAGGACTGCGACCCAGGACTGATCTCCCAGATGAAGGAGATCGGCGTCAATGCACGCGGTCAGGGCTTCCCAGAGGAAGTTATTGCGAAGTATGAGGAGATCGGCGGCACCCCATGGCTGGACTACAAACACAGCGTGTTTGGACAGGTATTCGAAGGCATGGAGGTTGTTGACAAGATCGCAGCCACCGATGTGACCGGCGAAAAGGTCATCATGGAGAAGGTTTCGGTTGAGCCAGCAGCAAATCATTTCAGCTACTAATCATCGAAGATAACAAAAGACAGGGATCGGGCAGCCGGTCCCTGTCTTTTTATCATATTATCGCAGGAAGGTTCCTGCAAGACCTCTTGTGTGGAGCGTGCAGCTCCACAACTCGATTTTGCAGGGTAGTCTCTACGATACCCTTTTGCGGGCTTACGCAGCCCAGGCTTGCGCTTACACATACTGCGAAATGATTCTTTTGTCGGCGCAGGCATGAGAATGGGCAAAGCCCATTCTCCGAACCTTTTATGAAGTCGATTGCGGGCTTGCGCAGCCCGCACCCGCGATTACTTTCCTTTCACGAGGAAAGACCGCACCTCTGCTTTCTGCGTTGCCAAACTTTTCTATGTGCGGTCCCGAGAATGGGCAAAGCCCATTCTCTTAGCTTTCTGCAAGAACCTTTGCGGGCTTGCTCAGCCCGCGCCCGAGGTTCCTTTCTTGTCGAAAAGAAAGGAACCAAAGATTCGCCAAAGAGGAAGTTTCCTCTTTGGAATCTTCTCTTAGGGGATTCTCCCCTCGGGAACTTCGCAAGGCGAAGTTCTCTCCCCCTGACTACTCCGGCAGCGGGAGAATGTTAGGTATTGCACCTGTCTCTTCGGGCAGTAAGTAGCTACGTCGTTGCAATGACTTTCTTGGGAGTGGGGTTTCAAAAGGGGCTTGCCCCTTTCGTTGGGGGTGTTGGGACCAAGAGGTCCCAACTGAATCTTTGCCTACTTTCTTTTCACAAGAAAGTAGGCGCGGGTGCGGGTCGCGTAGACCCGAAATATTTTTGCAGATAGTTCGGAGAAGGAGCGCTGCTCCTTCTCATGCCTGCGCCTACAAAAGGAACGGTTTCACAGAATGTACGGGCGCAGGCCTAGGAACCACCCTGCAACAAAGAAGATTCGGAGAATAAAAAATCCCCCGCCGGAGGTGTCCGGCAGGGGAATCAGGTAGGTTATAATTGCTCTTGAATATAGCCGCCGCCGAGAACAGCGGTGCCGTCGTACAGCACACAGGATTGTCCTGGAGCGGGTGCGCGCTGTGGAGTGTCAAACACCACGCGCATCTGTCCGTCCGGCAGCAAGGTGACGGTGGCAGGTGCATCGCTTGCGCGGGAGCGCACCTTGACGCTCACCTTCGCGGTCGGATTTTCCACACTCAGGTGTGGGTTTGGTTGAATCACGCAGTCCTGCAGCAGGACACCGTCGGCGTATTCTTCGCCGGTGCGCGCAAGGTAGATGCGGTTGCTGGTAGGGTCGATCTCCTTGATGAACACCGGATAGCCCAGCGCGATGCCAAGGCGTTTGCGCTGTCCCACCGTGTAGTGAATCAGACCTTTGTGGCGGCCGCAGACACTACCGTCCGGTGCGACAAAGTCGCCTGCCGGACATTTGCCCAGCTTTTGCTCGACAAACGAAGCATAATCTCCGTCGGGCAGCCAGCAGATCTCCTGGCTGTCAGGAGCATCAGCGCAGGCAAGACCCATCTCGCGGGCAATCTGGCGCACCTGTGGTTTTTCTAAGCCCTCCAGCGGCAGCAGCAGCATCGAAAGCTGCTCCTGGGTCAGGCGGTAGAGCATATACGACTGGTCGCGCTCGAGGCAGGAGGATTTTTGCAGCACCGCCGTGCCGTCGGGCAGATGATCCACACGGGCATAGTGTCCGGTGGCGATATAGTCAAAGCCGTGCTCCTTTGCAAAGCGGCAGATGATGCCGAACTTGGTGGTCGGATTGCAGAAAATGCAGGGGTTCGGCGTGCGTCCGGCGCGGTATTCGCGGCAGAATGGCAGGATGACATTCTGTTCGAATTCCTCGTGGCAGCGGACCACGTGGAGCTTGACATCAAGCTGCTGTGCGACGACCTGTGCAGCCTGTACAGCGGCGGCATGGACAGGGGAGAACTCGAGGATGATGCCCTCGACCTCATAGCCCTGACGCCGCAGCAGTTCGACGGCGACCGACGAATCGACGCCGCCGCTCAAAGCGACGAGAACTTTTTTAGTGGACATGGCAGGCCTCTGGATCAGGCAGTTCGCCAATGATCGGTGTCGGGTCGATGCCGTTGCGGCGGTAGTAGTCAGCCAGCGCCTGTTTGATGGCCTGTTCAGCCAGCACCGAGCAGTGAACCTTAACCGGCGGCAGACCGTCGAGGGCTTCGACGACTGCTTTATTGGTGAGCTTGAGGGCTTCGGAGACCGGTTTACCCTTAATCATTTCGGTTGCCATCGAGCTGGTAGCGATAGCAGCGCCGCAGCCGAAGGTTTTAAATTTGACATCGGTGATGATGTCTTTATCAATTTTGAGGTAAATTTTCATAATATCGCCGCAGGTAGCGTTGCCGACCTCACCGACGCCATCGGCGTCAGCGATTTCGCCGACATTGCGAGGATTGGAGAAGTGGTCCCAAACTTTATCAGAATACATCATAGTGATTGTCCTTTCTTTTATTACCATGCACAGGGAGGAATCCCTGTGCATCCTCTTTTTTATTTTGTTGCAGGGAAGTCCCTGCAAAGACGATTATGGGGCTACGCGCCCCATACCCGCGGAAACTTTCTTGTGTGAAGAAAGTTTCACAAAGAGCACACCAAAAACC
>OWID01000243.1_pt1 | contig 23480 bp, 19 predicted proteins | sample 1732661 | NCBI WGS metagenome assembly OWID01 (sample SAMN05065739, study PRJEB22554) | human gut metagenome | biome: ENVO:2100002; feature: ENVO:00000062; material: ENVO:00002003 | host: Homo sapiens | place: USA
CACTCGACTAGTCGTCGGCAGCGTCAGATGTGTATAAGAGACAGGAGCAGGAGGGCGGCGCGCCCCGGAGCGCAGCACCGGCGGCGGAGCAGCCCCAGATGTCCCTGGAGAGCCTGGGGGAGGCGGAGGTGCTGGAGGCCATCCGCCGCTGCCAGCCGGATACCCTCACCCCCATCGAGGCCATGAGCCTTTTGTACCAGTGGAAGCAGAAGCTTTCCTGACGGGAGGAACACATGGCAAAGAAAAAAAGCGCATCCTACATGACCAGCGGCGAACAGGTGGCGGGCACGGTGCTGTTCGTGGTGTATTTTGCGGTGCTGCCCCTGGCGGCGGGGCCGCTGTTTTCCGCGGCGGAGTTCCTGCTGGGCACCAGCTTTTCCGCAGCGGCCCGCAGCGTCATCACCTACTACATCCTGTTCGCCCTGTCGGTCATCATTTTCCATAACTACCTGGCCCGGACCTGCCGGGCTCTGGCGGACAACCTGGGCGTGGCGTTCCAGAGCCTTGGCGTGGGCCTGGTGGCGCTGTACGGTCTCAACGAGCTCATCTACCGGCTTACGTACCGCCTGGCGGGCAACCGCACCAATCTCAACGATACCGCCATTTTCGCCCAGATGGACGCCGCTCCCCACATGACGTTTCTGGTGGTGGTGTTCCTGGCGCCCTTTGTGGAGGAGGTCCTCTACCGGGGGCTGGTGTTCGGGAACCTCCGCGCCAAGAGCCGGGCGGTTGGGTACCTCGTCTCGTGTGCCCTGTTCGCCCTGGCCCACGTGTGGCAGTTTGCCGTCAGCGGGGGAGATGTGACCTACTTCTGGCTCATGGTGCAGTATCTGGTGCCCGGCGCCGTGCTGGCCTGGGTCTATGAGCGCACGGGCACGCTGTGGACGTCCATCGCCCTCCACGCCGTGACCAACGCATTGAGCCTCTGGGCGGGGCTTTGAAAGGAGAAAGAAATGTCTGGTGAATTGACCCTGGAGAGAAGCGGCTGGCCCCGCCTGGCGGCCACCGTGGCCGCCGTGTGCCTGCTGGATGGGGCACTGATGGTGTTCCTCCTGCCCCACCTGCACCTGACGGGCATGGCCCAGGCGGTGGTGTGCGCCCTGACGGCGTATCTGCTGTTCCGCCTGCTCTACCCGGCCATCTCGGCGCTGCTCCCCGGCGGCACGCAGACCGTCTCCTGGTCTGTAACGGCCACGGAGCTGTGCCTGGGCGGCGACACGGTGGACCGGGATACCATCAAGATGGTCCACTGCTGGCCGGGGCGGGATGCCCTGGGCAACCGCCGGAGCGGCTATACGGTGAACATCGAGACCGCGGGGAAGAATTTCCTGCTGCACTCCCTGGCAGAGGGGCAGGACGCGGAGAAGTCTGCCAGCGAGCTGCGGGCGCTGGTGTCGGCCCTGGGCTACGGCCGTCAGTGGCCGGAGGAATAGGAGGGAGCGTATGCCGCACATTCAACAACTGGACCGCCATGTGTCTGAGCTGATCGCCGCCGGTGAGGTGGTGGAGCGGCCGGCCAGCGTGGTCAAGGAGCTGGTGGAAAACGCCATCGACGCGGGCAGCTCCGCCGTGGTGGTGGAGATCCAGCGGGGCGGCATGGGCCTCATCCGGGTGACGGACAACGGCTGCGGCATCGCCCCGGCCGAGCTCCCCACGGCCTTTTTGCGTCACGCCACCTCCAAGCTGCGCACCGGGGAGGACCTGGGACGCATCGGCACCCTGGGCTTCCGGGGCGAGGCTCTGGCGGCCATCGCCGCTGTGAGCCGTGTGGAGATCCGCACCTGTGAGGCAGGCGGCGAGGGAGCCGCGCTCCGTCTGGAGGGCGGCGTGCCCGGCACCGTGGAGGCCGCGGCGGCAGCGGAGGGCACCGTGATCTCCGTGCGGGACCTGTTTTTCAACACCCCCGCCCGCCTCAAGTTCATGCGCAAGGACAGCGCCGAGACGGCGGCGGTGGCGGGGCTCATGCAGCACCTGGCCCTGTCCCATCCGGACATCTCCTTTAAATTCATCAAGGACGGCACGGAGGCTCTTCATACCCCCGGCGACGGGCGGTTGGACTCCACGATCTATGCGGCCCTGGGCCGGGACTTTGCCCGCAGCCTCATCCCCGTCTCCGGACGGGGCGGCGAGGTGGCCGTGGAGGGCTTTGTGACAAAGCCCCTCATGGGCCGGGGCTCCCGGTCCATGCAGGTGTTTTTCGTCAACGGCCGGTTCATCAAGTCCCAGCTTTTGACGGCGGCGGTGGAGGAGGGCTACCGCAACCAGATCATGAAGGGCAAGTTCCCCGGCTGCGTGCTTTGTGTGACGCTGCCGGTGACGGCGGTGGACGTGAACGTCCACCCGGCCAAGACCCAGGTGAAGTTCGCCCGGGAGCGGGAGGTGTTCGACGCCGTGTACCACACGGTGCTGGACTGCCTGGACCGTGACGGTGCGCCCCAGAGCGCGGCACCCCAGGCATCCCAGACGCTGACGGCCCCTGCCCGTCAGGACTTTTTCAAGACCATGGACGCCGCCACGTTCCGCTCCCAGCAGACCGGCGGGGAGAAAAAGCCCGCCGCGCCCCAGACTCCGCCTGCCGTCCGCGGCTGGAACACGGAGCGTCCGGCCGCCTCTGTGCGTATGGCGGATATCCTGCCGCCAAAGCCGGCTCGCGGCGCCGCACTGGGCAGCGCGCCCGCCTCTGCCGTGACGCGGCAGACGGAGGAGCCAAAGCGCCAGGGCACCGTGTTCGGTGTTTCCCATGCCCCCTCGGAGCGCAGCACGGCCGCCGCACAGGCGCAGCCGTCCCGGCCTGCACCCAGCCCGGCACCCGCGCCGGCGCAGACCGCGCTGTACCCGGAGACCAAGACGGCGGCAGAGAGCACCCGTACGGAGCGGCCCTTTGTGCCCGCCATCCCCCAGCCCTGTGGAAAAGAGGACCTGCCCGGCCAGCAGACGCTGGATGAGGCTGAGGCCCCCTGGCGCATGGTGGGGGAGGTGCTGCACACCTACATCATCTGCGAAAGTGCTCAGGGCGAGGTGTGGCTCATCGACAAGCACGCCGCCCATGAGCGGGTAAATTTCGACCGCCTGATGGCATCTCACGAGCCGCCCATGCAGCAGATGCTGCTGCGTCCCGTGGCGGCGGAGCTGGGCCGGGAGGACGCGGCGCTGCTTTTGGAGCACCTGGACACCCTGGAGAGCCTGGGCTTTTCCTGCGAGGACTTCGGCGGCGATACGGTGCTGGTGCGCCAGATCCCGGCGGACCTGGACCCATCGGACGTGACTTCCACCCTGGAGGAGCTGGCCCAGACACTGCGCAGCGGTCGCTCTCCCGAGGAAAAGCGGGAGGCACTGCTGCATACCATGGCCTGCAAGGCGTCCATCAAGGGCGGATGGACCAGCGACCCGGCAGAATTGCGGGTACTGGTGGAAAAGGTGCAGCGGGGCGAGGTGAAGTATTGCCCGCACGGCCGCCCCGTCGCCGTGAAGCTGACGAAGTATCAGATCGAGAAGATGTTCGGAAGAGCGTGAGCGTATGGGACGCGCTCTTCTGTGGTCACATACCTGAAGGAGGAACTGGAGTAAACCATGAAGCTGTTGTTTGTGGATTGCTGTATCAGCCAGCGGGGGGAAGGCTCCCGGACAAAGCGGCTGGCAAAGGCGTATCTGGACGCGTTTTTGAAAGCCCACCCCGGTACGGAGGTGGAGACGGTCACGCCCGAGATGCTGCTGGCCCTGCGTCCCTTTGACGCGGCCATGCTGGATGAGCGGGACGCCCTGGCCACCGTAAAATGCTGGGACGCGCCGGTATTCGCCCTGGCCCGCCAGCTGCGCGCCGCGGACGCGGTGGTGGTGGCGGCGCCCTACTGGGACCTGAGCTACCCGGCGGCCCTGCGGACGTATATCGAGTATGTGTCCGCCAACGGCCTCACCTATCACTACGAAGCCGACGGCTGCCACGGCGACTGCCGGGCGGAGCGTCTGGTGTATCTGACCACCGGCGGCGACGTGGAGCGGGAGGACAGCGTGGGCGTGGCCCACTGGCGTCAGCTTGCCGCCATGTTCGGCATCGGCCGGTTTGACTATGTGTTCGCCGGCGGACTGGACCTGGTGCCGGAGCGGACGGAGGCGCTGCTCTCTGCCCAGTGCACCCTGGCGGCGACGCTGGGCGCCGAGGCGTAAGAGAGAAAGGAGGCGGCCATGGCGCCGAGGATCGTCTGTGTGGCAGGCCCCACGGCCTGCGGAAAAACGAAAATGGGGGTGCTGCTGGCCAAGGCCTTTAACGGCGAGGTGGTCTCCGCCGACTCCATGCAGATCTACCGGGGTCTCACCATCGGCACTGCCGCCCCCACGCCGGAGGAGATGGAGGGTGTGCCCCACCACATGGTGGCCGTGACGGACGTGACGGAGCCCTGGTCCGCTGCCCGCTATGTACAGGCGGCCATCCCCGTGGTGGACGACATCCTCCGCCGGGGGAAGCTGCCCATCGTGGTGGGCGGCACGGGCCTCTGGGTGGACGCGCTGGTGCGGGGCCGCAGCTTTGCCCCCGGCGCCGCCGGCGGCGCCGTGCGGCAGGAACTGCAGGAGCGCCTGGCCCGGGAGGGCATCGAGCCTCTTTTGGAGGAGCTGCGGACGGTGGACCCGGACGCGGCGGCGCGGCTGCACCCCAGGGATGAAAAGCGCATCCTCCGGGCGCTGGAAGTATACCGGGAGACGGGCATGACCATCACCGCCCACAACGCGGCGGAGGCGGCGCTGCCCAACCGGTACGACCCGGTGTGGATCGGCCTTGCCTTTGCGGACCGGGCCGATATGCGGGAGCTTATTGACCGGCGGGTGGACGCCATGGTGGAAGCGGGGCTTCTGGACGAGGTGGACTGGCTCCTCTCCCAGGACCTGCCGCCCTCCGCCACGGCCCTCCAGGCCATCGGCTACAAGGAGTTCGCCGCCGTGCGCACCGGAGAGGCCACCGTGGCCCAGGCGGTGGAGGAGGTGAAGCTCCGGTCCCGGCAGTATGCCAAGCGGCAGCTGACGTGGCTCAGGCGCAACCAGGACATTCACTGGATCCTGTGGGAAAAAGAGCGGGATTTTGCCCGCGCTTTGCAGATTTCGACCAAAATCCTCTCGGACGCCGGGGTATGCTAACCTCAGGCGGACGAGCTATGGTATCGTCCGGCCAAGAAAGAACAAAGGAGCGGACATACCATGGGAACAAAAGCCAATTTGCAGGAGCTGTTTTTGCTGCGGGCCCGGCAGGAGCGATTGCCGGTGACGCTGTTTTTGATGAACGGCTTCCAGATGCGGGGGGTCATCACGGGCTACGACGCCTTTGTGGTGGTGCTGGACTCCGACGGCCGCCAGCAGATCATCTATAAGCACGCCATCTCTACCATTGCGCCGGGCCGTCCGGTGGACCTGGGGGAGACGGCCGTATAATCGGGCGCCGGAGGTGGCGCCGTAAGGAGAGCCATGAAAGAAAGCGCACTTGGAACGAAACTATTGATGCTGGCGGTGACGATCTGCGTATTGAGCTATTTCGTCTTCCAGGGTCTGGAGTACTTATCCGATCCCCTCACCACCACACTGGCCTATGAGTATCAGGTGGAGGAGACGGTGGATCTGACGGGCATCGTGGTGCGGCAGGAGACGGTGCTGCCGGACGAGACCAGCGGCCTACTGCAGCTGCAAAGGGCCGAGGGCGAGCGGGTCAGCACGGGAGGAACGGTGGCGCTGGTGTATGCCGACCAGGCATCGCTGGACCGGCAAAAGGAGATCGAGGAGCTGAACGGGCGGCTGGAGCAGCTGCAGTTTGCCCAGGAGGCGGCGCTGTCGTCGGACGTGACCGTGAAGCTGGACGCCCAGATCCTCCAGAGCCTGCTGGACTACCGCGCCAGCATCGCCGCAAACCGGCTGGACAAGGCCGAGGAGTATGAGACGAACCTCCGGTCCCTGGTGCTCAAGCGGGACTATACCTACACGGGCACGGAGGACCTGAGCGGACAGATCAGCGACCTGCAGACCCAGATCAAGTCCCTGCGTGCCCAGGCAGCCTCCTCCGTGCGGCGGATCACGGCGCCTTTTTCCGGCATTTACTCTGCCGTGGTGGACGGCTACGAGGCCGTGCTGACGCCGGAGGACCTTAAGACACTGACGCCCTCGGCCCTCAGCGCCGTGCGGCCCGACGAGGCCGCCGCGTCCAACCAGGTGGGCAAGCTCATCGAGGGAGACGCGTGGTACTACGCGGCGTCCATGGACACAGAGCAGGCGGCGGAGCTGGAAGAGGCCGGCACGCTGACTCTGCGCTTTACCAAGGGCGTGGAGCGGGACCTGGAGGTGGAGGTGTACGCCGTGGGGTCGGAGGAAAACGGCCGGGCCGTGGTGGTGTTCCGGGGCACGAAGAACCTGCCCCAGCTGACGCTGCTGCGTGAGCAGAGCGCCCAGATCATCCGGGAGACCGCCAGCGGCATCCGCATCCCCCAGGAGGCCCTGCGGGCCGCCACCATCACGGTGGACGAGGAGGGCAACCGCACCGAGCAGGAGGCCCTGGGCGTCTACTGCGTGGTGGGCATGGAGGCCCGGTTCAAGCCGGTGGAGGTGGTCTACCGGGGAGACAGCTTCGTGCTGGTGCGCTCCACGGCGGAGTCCAACCAGGAAAAGCTCCGGCTGCGTCCGGGGGATGAGGTCATCATCAGTGCAACCGATCTCTACGACGGAAAAGTCGTTGGAAATCATTAAAATTTTCAGAAAGAAGTTGGAAAGTATGTCCATTGCGGAAAATATCGCACAGGTACGGGCCAACATGGCCGAGGCTTGCCGCCAGGCAGGCCGTGCGCCGGAGGAAGTGACGCTGGTGGGCGCCAGCAAGATGAATGACGCCGCCGCCTGCCGGGAGGCCATTGCCGCCGGCATCGACGCCCTGGGAGAGAACCGGGTCCAGGAGATGACCGCCAAGCTGGCGGAAAACGCCTACGACGGCGCGCCGCTGCACTTCATTGGCCATCTCCAGCGCAACAAGGTCAAGCAGGTGGTGGGCAAGGTGGCCCTCATCCAGTCCGTTGGCTCCATCGAGCTGCTGGACGAGATCGAAAAGGTGGCCGCCGCCCGGGACCTGGTGCAGGACATTTTGCTGGAGGTGAACATCGGCGGCGAGGAGGCCAAAAGCGGTTTTGCGCCCGGAGATGTGTTCGCCGCGGCGGAGCATGCCCTGGCGTGCCCCCATGTGCGGGTGCAGGGCCTCATGACCATTCCCCCCGCAGACGCCGACCGGGAGACGAATATGCGGTATTTTCAGGAAGTCCGGGCGCTTTATGTTGACATCAATGCAAAATTGTTCCATAATGAGCTAAAGTGCCTCTCCATGGGCATGAGCGGCGATTATGCCGACGCCATCGCCTGCGGCGCCACCATGGTGCGGGTAGGCACCGCCATCTTCGGCAAGCGTAATTACAACATCTGAACACTCCCACAGGAGGTTTCGCCATGAGCATCATTGATGAATTGAAAAAATGGACCCATCCCTATGAGGATGAGGACGAGGAGTTCGACGAGTTCGAGGACATGCCCCGTCGGGAGACTGCCTTTGAAGACCGCAAGGCCAAGACGGAGGAACGGCGCAACAAGGTGGTCAACATCCACGCCACCACCCAGCTGAAGGTGGTGCTGGTGAAGCCCGAGCGGTTTGAAAACGCCTCGGAGATCGCCGATCACCTGAAGGACAAGCGCACGGTGGTACTGAATCTGGAGTCCACCAACAAGGATATTGCCCGGCGGCTGATCGACTTCCTCTCCGGCGTTGCCTATGCCGGCGAGGGCAAGATCAAGAAGGTGGCCGCCAACACGTTCATCATCACGCCCTACCATGTGGATATCGAGGGCGATCTGATCGACGAGCTGGAAAACAACGGCCTTTATTTCTAAAAAGAAGAGAACGGGGGATTTTGGGCTATGCTGACACCGCAGGAAGTTTCCACCCATGCCTTCACCAAGGCGGTCATGGGCGGGTATAATATGGCCATGGTGGACGAGTTTCTGGACGAGCTCACCGACGATTACACCGCATTGTACAAGGAAAACGCCGCCCTCAAGGCGAAGATGAAGGTGCTGGTGGAGAAGGTGGAGGACTACCGGGCGACCGAGGACTCCATGCGCGCCACGCTCCTCACCGCCCAGAAGATGGCCGATTCCATCGTGCGGGAGGCGGAGGCCAAGCGGGACGAGCTTCTGGCCCAGGCCGAGACCCAGGCCCAGGAGAAGATCGCCAATTTGCGCCGTCAGCTGGCCGAGGCGGAGGACCGTCTGCGTCAGGGCCAGCAGCAGCTGAGCAAGTTCATTGAGGACAGCCGCGCCGTGTGCGCCAAGGAGCTGGCCTTCTTGGAGCAGCTCCCCCAGCTGCCGCCGGAGCAGGTCGTGTCTGCTGCCGAAGTGCAGGACGAGGCCCGGGAGATCGGCGAGACGGTGATGGCCGCCTTTGCCGCCCAGCAGGTGGAGACGCCGGCGGAGCCGGAGCCCCAGGCAGCGGCAGAGCCTGCTGCCCCCGCGGAGCCGGAGCCGGAGATCCAGCATGTGGATTATCCTGCGGGCGATCCCTTTGCGCCCCAGGCGGAGGAGGAAGAGCCCGTGTCCGAGCCTACCCGCCGCATCAATCTCAGCGACCTCAAGTTCGGCCGCAACTATAAGGGCGATCATTGATCTTTAAAAAGCGGCTCATGAAACATGAGCCGCTTTTTTCGTAAAGGAGGCAGCCCCATGGCAAACCATGCGCCCATCGTGGCTTTTTTGTACGACTTTGACAAGACGCTGTGCACCACGGATATGGAGGACTACGCCTTCATCCCGTCTCTGGGCATGACCCCGGCGGAATTCTGGGCCAAGGCCAACCACTTCGGCCGCACCAACCGAGTGGACGGCATCCTGGCCTATATGTACACCATGCTGCGAGAGTCCGCCGCGCGGAAGCTCCCCTTTACCCGGGCGGACCTGGTGGAGATGGGCCGGGGCATCGTGCTTTTCCCCGGCGTGGAGGACTGGTTCCAGCGCATCAACGCCTTTGGGCGCAGCCAGGGCGTCACCGTGGAGCATTATGTGATCTCCTCCGGGCTGCGGGAGATCATCGAGGGCTCCGCCATCTCCGGCGCATTCAAGGAGATCTACGCCAGCGAGTTCTATTACGACGAGACAGGCGCGCCTGTGTGGCCCAAGCTGACGGTGAACTTCACCGCCAAGACCCAGTTCGTCTACCGCATCAACAAGGGCGTGCTGGACGTGTCCGACGACAAGACCCTCAACGACTCCATGCCCGACGACAGCAAGCGGGTGCCGTTCACCAACATGGTCTACATCGGTGACGGCCTTTCCGACGTGCCCTGCATGAAGATGATGCGCTCCTACGGCGGCCAGGCCATCGCCGTGTACCAGGAGAGCAACCGCTCCGGCGTGGAGGACCTTCTGGCCAAGGGGCGGGTGGATTTCATCTTCCCAGCGGACTACTCCCAGGGCACTGCCCTGGAGGCGGCCGTGCAGGACATCATCCGCAAAATGGCCGTGTGCGACCGGCTCTTTGAGCGCAATGTGAGCCAGCTGCGCTCCATCGGCGGGGACGTGCTGCCCAATCAGGTGGGCCTCTTCTGAGGGAGAGCGCATCATTTCTCAACACCCTGTGGAAAAAAACCGGCGCTTCTTGGAAAAGAGGCGCCGGTTTTTCTTTACTTTTCGTAGCCTTTTTGCTAAACTATACCCTGCGTATTTTCGGCGCCTACCGGCGCTGTGTGTGATGTTGGAAAAATCCCTTTAAAGGAGAGAGAAATCATGGCTTCCACCACTGAATTTTCCCGTACATTGTCCCTGCTGCGGCAGGAGCGGGGCGTATCCCAGCGGACGGCTGCCGCGGACCTTGGCATCTCCCAGGCCCTGCTGAGCCACTACGAAAACGGCATCCGGGAACCGGGCCTTGCCTTCGTGGTGCGGGCGTGCGACTATTACCACGTCTCCGCCGACTTCATCCTGGGCCGGACCCTTTCCAGAGAGGGCAACATGCTCTCCGAGCAGGAAATCCTCTCCGCTGCGGACGAGGGCAACGTGCTCCAGGGCAGCGTGCTGGCCACGCTGCAAAGCAAGCTCCTCTCCGGCGCGGTGGGCGTGCTGTTCGGCCTTTTGGGCAAGCTGGGGGACAAGGCCGCCATCAACGCCGCCGCGGCGTATCTGGGCAGCGCCGTCTATCAGCTCTACCGCCACCTCTACCGCTCTGCCGGGGCCAACGAGGCCTACTTTGCGCTGGACCCGGCCGCCTGTACCATGGGTACCGCCGACGCGGACATGAAAGTGTCTGAGGTGCGCTATGCCCGGGCCATGCGTCTTTGCCAGAGCCAGAAAAAGCCCTTCCCGGATCTTTCCCCCGAAGCTCTGACCACCGGCTATCCCGGCCGCTGCCAGAGCCTGACCCAGGTACTCAGCACCGCCGACGCGCGCCTTTGCGCCCTGGCGGACAAGCAGGAGAAGTAATATGAGCTTTCAGTCCCTGTCCTTTCTGGCATTTCTGGCCCTGACCGCCATTGCCTGCACGCTGCTGCGCCGACGCAGCGCACTGGCCGGGCAGGCGGCACTGGGGGCGGCGTGCCTTATCTTCTATCTCAGCGGCGGAGGCTGGGCGGCCTTTGCCGTGCTGTGCGCCGGGTGCGTCGTGACGGCCCTGGCGGCCCGGGCCATGGAGCGGGCGGACGGTGCCGTCCGGCGGCGGATCTTTGCGGCCGGCTCACTTTACCACGTGGCCGTGCTGCTGGTGTTCAAGTACACGGGCTTTTTCACCGGCGGCGCCCTTTCCATCGGCTGGGCGCCTCTGGGACTGAGCTTTTTCACCTTCCAGCAGCTGTGGCTTTTGCGGGAGGTGTACATGGGCCGATTCACCCTGCAAAGCCCCTGGGTGCTGGCCCTGGCGTCGTTCTTTTTCCCCACGGTGACCTCCGGCCCCATCCTGCGGCCATCGGCCATCTTCCCCCAGATGGAGTCGGACGCCTTTTTGCGGCCCGACTGGACCGACGCCGCGGCGGGCCTCTACGGCATCTGCTGCGGCACGGCCAAAAAGGTGCTGCTGGCGGACCCTCTGGGCGCCGTGGTGGGAAGCGGCTGGAGCGACCTTGCCTCCCTGAGCGCCACGGACGCCTGGCTGGTGATCCTGGGCTACACCATGCAGCTCTACTTTGACTTTTCCGGCTACTGCGACATTGCCGCCGGCGCGGCCCGGCTGCTGGGGGTACGGCTGCCCCTGAACTTCGACTCCCCGTACCGGAGCCTCTCTGTGGGGGAGTTCTGGAAGCGCTGGCACATGACCCTTACTACCTTTTTGCGGGAAAATGTCTACTTCCCCCTGGGCGGCAGCCGGCGGGGGGCCTGGCGGACGTACCGCAACATCCTGATCGTGTATCTTGTCAGCGGCTTCTGGCACGGCGCCGGGTGGACATTCCTGGTGTGGGGCGCCCTCCACGGCCTGGCCCAGATTGTCGAGCGGGCCTGGGGCAGCCGGCGGGAGCGTCTGCCCGGGTGGCTTCAGTGGGGACTGACCTTTTTGTTCGTCAACATTGCCTGGGTCTTTTTCCGGGCCCCGTCCCTGGGCGACGCCCTGACGCTTCTGACCACGGCGTTTACCGGCGGCGTGTCTTTGCCGGGGGCATGGCTCATGCAGAGCGTCTTTGAGCGGGAGACCTCCGCCATTGGATTGCTGGTCCCGACCCTGGAGAGCGCCTGGCTTGCCTGGGGAAAGATGGCGCTGCTCTACGGCGCGGCCTGTGCCGCGGCGCTGCTGCCCGCCCGGAGCGCCGCCCGCCGCATGGAGGACTTTGTGCCCCCGCCCGCGTGGCGCACGGCGCTGCTGGCCCTGGCGGCAGGGTGGGCGGTGCTGTCCTTTACGGGCATCACCACATTCATCTATTCCAACTTTTAAGGAGGCAGCCATGAAAGCAACTTGCAGACGATGGTTTTGTGGCCTCCTGGCAGGACTTTTGGTGCTGATGGGGCTGTGTGCCGCCGTGGTTTACCGGGTGGACCCCTGCTTTTACTACCGACTGGGCGAGGACGGCGGCGCCTTTTTCAATGAGCGGTACCAATCCGCCGGTATGATCCGCAGTGTTCCGGCGGACACGGTGCTGATGGGCACCTCCATGGCCGCCAATTACCGGGCCTCCTGGATCGGCGAGACCTTCGGCGGCACGGGACTGCGCGTCACCATCCCCGACGGGTACCTCAGCGAGTTCGACCAGGCCATGGACCTGCTCTTCCGCACCCACGCCCCCCAGCGGGTGATCTTCGGATTGGACCTGAACATCCTGGTGCGGGATGAGAGCGGCCTTACCGGCGCCATGCCGGCGTATCTCTACAACGCCAACCCCGTGGACGATGTGCGGTATCTTCTCAATAAGGACACTCTCTATTATAGCCTCTATACGCTGATGACCCGCCAGGAGGGCACAGAGCAGACCCTGGACGAGGGCTTTACCTGGGATGGGGGCATCTGGTGGAACCACATGACGGCCCTGGACAATTACGAGCGCCCGGAGCCGGCAGGGGAGACGCTGCCGCCGGACGCGTATCTTGCCGCGGCGGCGGATAATCTGGCAGTGGTGGAGCGCTGGGTGACGGCCCACCCGGAAACCCAGTTTGATATCTTCTTCCCGCCCTACAGCATCCTCTTCTGGGACAAGGCCGCCCGCCAGGGCACCACGGACGCCATGCTCGCGGCACTGGAATTGGCAGTGGAGACCCTGGCGCCCTATGAAAATGTCCGGGTATACGGCTTTTTGCTGGACGAGGACATCGTCATGAACCTGGACTACTACTGCGACTATGTCCATCACTCCGGCGAGGTGAGCCGGCTGCTGCTCCAGAAGCTGGCGGCGGACCAGGAGCGGCTGACGGAGGAAAATATCGGTTCCACGCTGGAAAACTGGCGGGAGACTGTGGTAAACTACGACTATGAGAAATTCTGGGATGAGTCGTTCTGGATCGCCTGGAACGCATCCCACAGCGACCTCGTCGGGGCAAAGTCCGCTTGACGCAGCTTCCGCCTGACGGCGAAAGCCGCATCCGCTTTCTTGCCCCTCCTCTCCCCACCGCACGGCGTGCGGCGGGGACCCCCGATGGGATTTGATTATACGGCACAGCGCGCCGCCCCGCCTGGGGCATGCGGCGCGGCTTGCCTTACGGAGGTATCATTGACCTATGAAGCAAAGCAACATCCGAAATTTTTCGATCATCGCCCACATTGACCACGGCAAGTCCACCCTGGCGGACCGGCTGCTGGAGCAGTGCGGCGCCGTGACCGCCCGGGAGATGGAGTCCCAGCTGCTGGACAACATGGACCTGGAGCGGGAGCGGGGCATCACCATCAAGGCCCGGGCCGTGCGGCTGACCTATCACGCCCAGGACGGGGAGGACTATGAGCTGAACCTGATCGACACCCCGGGCCACGTGGACTTCAACTATGAGGTCTCCCGGTCCCTGGCCGCCTGCGAGGGCGCCGTGCTGGTGGTGGACTCCACCCAGGGCGTGGAGGCTCAGACCCTGGCCAATACGTACCTGGCCCTGGAGCATGATTTGGAGATCCTGCCGGTGTTCAACAAGATCGACCTGCCGGCGGCGGACCCCCTGAAGGCCAAGCACGAGGTGGAGGACATCATCGGCCTGCCCGCCATGGACGCGCCGGAGATCTCCGCCAAAATGGGCACCAACATCGGCGCCGTGCTGGAGGATATCGTGAAAAACGTACCGCCTCCCACGGGAGACGCCGGCGCGCCCCTGAAGGCGCTGATCTTCGACAGCCAGTATGACAGCTACCGGGGCGTCATCGTGTACTTCCGGGTGATGGAGGGCACGCTGCGCACGGGCCAGCAGGTGAAGATGATGGCCTCCGGCGCCACCTATCAGGTCATCGAGTGCGGCCATCTGCTGCCGCTGGGCATGGAGCCGTGCGACAAGCTGGAGGCCGGCGAGGTGGGCTACTTCACCGCCAGCATCAAAAACGTGCAGGATACCCGGGTGGGCGACACGGTCACCGACGCGGCCACCCCTGCCGCCGAGCCTCTGCCGGGCTACCGCCCCGTGCAGCCCATGGTGTACTGCGGCATCTACACGGAGGACGGCTCCAAGTACCCGGACCTGCGGGACGCCCTGGAAAAGCTCCAGCTCAACGACGCATCCCTGAGTTTTGAGCCGGAGTCCTCTGTGGCGCTGGGCTTTGGCTTCCGCTGCGGCTTTTTGGGCATGCTCCACATGGAGGTCATCCAGGAGCGGCTGGAGCGGGAGTTCGACCTGGACCTGGTGACCACCCTGCCCTCCGTTATCTACCATGTTTACAAGACCGACGGGCAGATGGTGGCTGTGGACAACCCCCACAACTACCCGGACCCCGCCACTATCGAGCACGCGGAGGAGCCCTATGTGAAGGTCTCCATCATCGCCCCCAATGAGTATGTGGGCAACATCATGCCCATGTGCCAGGAGCGCCGGGGCGAGTTCAAGGATATGCAGTACCTGGATACCAATCTGGTGGAGCTGCACTATCAGATGCCCCTGAACGAGATCATCTACGACTTTTTCGACGCTCTGAAAGCCAACACCAAGGGCTATGCGTCCTTGGACTATGAGCTCTCCGGCTACCGGCCCAGCGAGCTGGTGAAGGTGGACATGAAGCTCAACGGCGAGGGCGTGGACGCCCTGAGCTTCATCGCCCACAAGGACAAGGCCTATCCCCGGGCCCGCCGGCTGTGCGAAAAGCTCAAGGAGAACATCCCCCGTCAGCTGTTCGAGGTGCCTGTCCAGGCGGCCATCGGCGGCCGGGTCATCGCCCGGGAGACCGTCAAGGCCATGCGCAAGGACGTGCTGGCCAAGTGCTACGGCGGCGATATCACCCGAAAGAAGAAGCTGCTGGAAAAGCAGAAAGAGGGCAAAAAGAAGATGCGGTCTCTGGGATCGGTGCAGATCCCCACGGAGGCGTTCCTGGCTGTCCTCAAGCTGGACGAGTGAGCTTTTTGCCCTCTGGGAGCGAAAGCGACCCGCCGCAAAAGCGGCGTCCAAGTATGCCGCCTGGGCGGCATCTTGCCGGAGGCGGGCTGTGCCCGCCGAGGATGGTGGCCGCTGGGGTGCCCGAAAAATCGAAGATTTTGCGGGCTCAAAAAGAAGATGCGCTCTTTGGGATCGGTGCAGATCCCCACGGACACCTGCCCGCAGGCAGGCGTTTCGGAGCGCAACCGCCGCAAAGCGGCGGCACTTGGCGCGGAGATGGCGTTCCTGGCTGTCCTCAAGCTGGACGAGTGAACAGACGGCCACACAGCCGAATATCCAAAAAGAGCCGGAGGGCATTGCCCTCCGGCTCTTTTTTTCGTAAGTCCGCCGAAATCTCACAGGTACGCCAGGGTGATGAGCAGCGTCCTGCGTCCCTCGTCCAGATAGGAGCAGCGGACCCGGCCCGGCCCGCCGCCGGATGCTTGGGGCGGGCAGTCCACCGTATAGACCGCCTCCCGGCGCAGGTGGTCCAGAATGACCTCCGGCCGCAATGCCCGCCGGGCAGCGGCCCGCTCTGCCGTGGGCGGCAGGCTTCTAAAATAACGGGCGGCCACGGCCCCAAGGGGCCCGGCGGAGTAAAAGCCGGTCTGGCCGCAGATGCGGCAGTGTCCGCTGGAAAGGTCCACCGTCATCAAGCAGGCATAGTCCCGCTGGGCCAGGGCCAGCAGCGCCGTCTCCAGGCGACGGTTGTCCAGATCCGAAACCGTGCAGAACAGCTCCACATGGCGGCTGTCCGGGTTTTCCGCCGTCTCCATCACCGTCCGGGCCCAGACATCTCCCTGTTCCGCGGTGAGAGGATGCTCCAGGCTCTGGTAGAACTGCCCCCGGGCAAAGGCGTCCAGCAGGGCAGAGGGGATAAAGCGCCGGGCAAACTCCGCCTGTCGGGGACCGTCCGGGATGCAACGGCGCAGATGCCGCAGACTGGCCTCGGCGGAGTTGGCGAACACCGCGCCTGTGAGCTGGGCGCTCTCGCCCCGGATGTCCAGGATGCGCCCGGCGGTCAGGTCCAGCCGCACCAGCACCAGCGTGCCGCTGGGCGGCGCATCGCACCGGCGGCACAAGGATGCAAAGCGGGCGGCGGCCGCCTTGCGCTCGGAAATGTCCTCGGCCTTGCCCAAAAGACCGTATACGTCGCCCCTGGTATCGAACAGGCTCACCAGGGACACCCGGAACCATCGCCAGCCCCGGCCGTCGTAGTTGCCCCGGTATTCCAGGGAGCCGGTGCCCGGATGGGCGGAGGCCCGGCGCAGGGCGCTGATGAGACGGCGGCGGTCCTCCGGGTGGATGGAGGGGGCCTGTTCCAGATGGGTGAGGTAGTGCTCAATGCGGCGGGTAATGCGGTGTCCGCCGCCGTCATAGGCCTCCACGTGGGCAAGGTCCTCTCCGGGCACATAGTCCAGGCTGATGATCTGGGACCGGTCCAGCAGCAGATCGCAAAGCTGGGTCCGCAGCCGCAGCTCCGCCTCGGTCCGCTTTTCCTCCGTGCGGTCGCCGCAGGTGAGATACAGCGCCCACTCCTCCTGGCCCACCGGCTGCCACACGCCCTCCAGAGACAATTGGAGGAGCTTTCCGCTGCCGGTGCGTACGGGGCACAGCTGCCGCAGGGGCAGCATGGTCACTCGGCTGCGGATCAGGGCGGACTGCAGCTCTTCCCGGTACTGGGGCGGGATGAATCCCAGGGGGTCGGACCGCAGCTGCTCCGTCAGCTCCGGCACCTCCAGCTCCAACAGCTGGGCCAGCCGATCGCTGACGGCAGTGACCTCCGTGGGGCCGTCAGGCCCCCGGCGGGCCAGCAAAAAGGCGCCGGGCAGGGTGTGCAGCAGACCCTCCAGGGCCCGGCGGCTCTCCTCCAGCAAAGACTGCTGGTGCTTCATCTGCTCATGGTGCTGCCGGGCGGGCTGGATCTCCGGCAGCAGCACGCAGAATACCCCCGGCTCGGTACTGCGCCGGGCCCGGAAGTCCACCCAGACCTCGCTGCCGTCCCGGCAGGAAAGGCGCACCTCCTGGCGCAGGGGCAGCTTCTCCCGGTCCGCGTCCAGCAGGGCTTGCAGAAGCTCCGGCCAGTCCTCCGGGCAGATGAGGGCGGAAAAGTCCCGGGCAAAGCGGTCGTAGAGCTGGCGCTGGCCCCAGCCGGTCAGCGCTCCCAGATGCTGGTTGAACGACAGGCACCGAAGCCCCCTGCGGCTCAGCTCCAGCACGCAGGCGGCGCAGGGAAAGGCGTCCGGCGGCAGGGCGGGGGTATCGGCCACGGGGCCCTCCCGGGCCTCCAGCAGGCAGCCGGCCACGCCGTACATGACCTGATAGCACACCACCTGCAAGGCCGTTCCTGCTGCGGTCTGGTAGGCGAAACTGGCGCAGGAGCCGGAAAAGGCCACCGCGGCCAGAGGGGCAAGGGTCTCCAGCCGCTCCGGCGGATAGACACGGGTGAACCGGCGGCTCCGCAGCGCCTGGGGCGTGTCGCCCAGCAGGGCGGCGGCGGGGGCATTGGCAAAGCGGCACACCAGATCCACCATGTTGCCCTCACCGTCGGTGATGACCTCCGTCAGCAGAAAGGGGATGCGGCTTTCCTGAAAGGGCTTGGTGAACTTTTCCAGATGCTTGGCCATGCTGTCGCCTCCTTTCGGCCGTTTTCTCCATTATAGCCTGCCGCCGGACAAGTTGCAACGAAAGAAGCGCGTCCCGTCCGGGCGGACAGCGGTCTGAAAGAGGGGATAGGTTGACCTTTACAGGAAATGCACAAAAAAAGTAGTACCTCTGCCGAAAAAGTCTATTTCCCGAAAAGCGGCGGCCCATTGACGGCGGCGGGAAAACGCTTCATAATGTCATAAAATAGAGTAAAATAGACGAACTGCGGTCTGAAGTGGGAGGCGGCTATGAAAAAAGGATACTTGGTGTTACAGGACGGACAGGTGTTTGAGGGCATCCGGTTCGGCGCAGAGGCCGACACTGTGGGGGAACTGGTGTTCACCACAGGCATGTGCGGCTACATCGAAACGCTGACGGACCCCAGCTATGCGGGGCAGATCGTCATGCAGACCTATCCCCTCATCGGCAACTACGGCATCATCCGGGAGGACTTTGAGGGCGCGTGCTGCGTGAAGGGCTACGTGGTGCGGGAGTGGTGCGAGGCACCCTCCAACTTCCGCACGGACTGCGACCTGGATACATTCCTCAAAGAGCAGGGGGTGCCGGGCCTCTGGGGTGTGGACACCCGGGAGCTGACCCGCATCATCCGCCAGCACGGCGTCATGAATGCCACCATCTGCGACGAGGTGCCGGCGGACCTGGAGCCGGTGAAGACCTACGCCGTCACCGGCGTGGTGCGCGCTGTCACCTGCGCGGAGCCCACCGTCCATCCGGCGGAGGGAGAAGAGCGCTTCCGCGTGAGCCTCATCGACTACGGCGCCAAGCGCAACATCGTCCGGGAGCTGCAGAAGCGGGGCTGCACGGTGACGGTGCTGCCCGCCTCCACCACCGCCGAGGAGATCCTGGCGGCTGATCCCGACGGCGTCATGCTCTCCAACGGCCCCGGCGACCCGGCGGAAAACACCTTTGAGATCGCCCAGATCCAAAAGCTCCTGGGCCGCGTGCCCATCTTCGGCATCTGCCTGGGCCACCAGCTGACGGCTCTGGCTGCCGGCGGCGCCACCTATAAGCTCAAGTACGGCCACCGGGGCGTGAACCAGCCGGTGCGGGAGACTGCCGGCGTCCGGACGTACATCACCAGCCAGAACCACGGCTACGCTGTGGACGCCGCCACCATCCAGGGCGGCCGTGTGTCCTTCGTCAACGCCAACGACGGGACCTGCGAGGGTATGGATTACCCGGACCTGCGGGCCTTTACGGTGCAGTTCCACCCGGAGGCCTGCACCGGCCCCAAGGACACCTCGTTCCTCTTTGACCGGTTTGTGAATGTGATGAAAGGCGGTGCGCTGTAATGCCTCTTGATACCAGTATTAAAAAAGTTCTCGTCATCGGCTCCGGCCCCATCGTCATCGGCCAGGCGGCGGAGTTCGACTATGCCGGCGCCCAGGCTTGCCGCGTGCTGAAAGAAGCCGGCGTCAACGTGGTGCTGTGCAACTCCAACCCCGCCACCATCATGACCGATCAGGCCATGGCGGATGAGATCTACCTGGAGCCGTTGACGGTGGAGACCATCAAGCGCATCATCAAAAAGGAGAAGCCCGACTCCATTCTGGCGGGCCTGGGCGGCCAGACGGGTCTGACCCTTGCCATGCAGCTGGACAAGGAGGGCTTTTTGGAGCGCGAGGGCGTGCGGCTGCTGGGCACCGACGCCAAGGCCATCTCCCGTGCCGAGGACCGGGAGCTCTTTAAGGAGGCCATGGCCGAGATCGGCCAGCCCGTCATTGCCTCGGACATTGCCGAGACGGTGGAGGACGCCCTGGCGGTGGCCGAGCGGATCGGATATCCCGTCATCGTCCGTCCCGCCTTCACCCTGGGCGGCGCCGGCGGCGGCGCGGCCAAGAACGAAGCTGAGCTGCGCGTCATCGCCCAGACGGGCCTGGACGCCTCTCCCATCACCCAGGTGCTGGTGGAAAAGGCCATCTTCGGCTGGAAAGAGATCGAGTTTGAGACCATGCGGGACTCTGTGGGCAACGTGATCGCCGTGTGCTCCATGGAGAACCTGGACCCCGTGGGCGTCCACACCGGCGACTCCATCGTGGTGGCCCCCACCCAGACCCTGGCGGACAAGGAGTTCCAGATGCTCCGCTCCGCCTCTCTGGATATCATCACCCACCTTGGCATCGTGGGCGGGTGCAACTGCCAGCTGGCACTGAACCCGGATACCTTCGAGTACGCGGTCATCGAGGTCAACCCCCGCGTGTCCCGCTCCTCCGCTCTGGCCTCCAAGGCCACCGGCTACCCCATCGCCAAGATCACCACCAAGATCGCCCTGGGCTACACCCTGGACGAGATCAAAAACGACATCACCGGCAAGACCTGCGCCTGCTTCGAGCCCACCCTGGACTACATCGTGGTGAAGATGCCCAAGTGGCCCTTCGACAAGTTTGCCGACGCCTCCCGGAAGCTGGGCACCCAGATGAAAGCCACCGGCGAGGTCATGGCCATCGGCCCCAGCTTCGAGATGGCCCTCATGAAGGCCGTCCGGGGCGCGGAGATCGGCCAGGATACCCTGAACCGCAAAAAGGACCCGGAGGACGACGCCCCTATCTGGGAGCGGCTGCGCCGGGTGGATGACCACCGCCTCTTCACCGTGTTCGAGGCCCTCAAGTCCGGCGTCAGCGTGGACGAGATCTTCGCCATCACCCGCATCGACCGCTGGTTCCTGGCCAAGCTGAAGAAGATGGCGGACTTTGAAAAGGTCCTGGAAAAGGAGGGCCTGACGGCGGAGCGCTATGCCCTGGGCAAGAAGATGGGCTATCCCGACGCGGCGCTCCTGCGCCTCTCCGGCGCATCCGAGCTGCCCGCCCCCGCGGCCCAGGCCGTCTACAAGATGGTGGATACCTGCGGCGCGGAGTTCGACGCGGAAACCCCCTATTTCTACTCCTCCTTCGACCGCTTCTGCGAGTCCCGTACCTTTCCCCGCAGCGGACGGCCCGTCATCATGGTGCTGGGCTCCGGCCCCATCCGCATCGGCCAGGGCATCGAGTTCGACTACTCCTCCGTCCACTGCGTGTGGACTCTCAAGGAGCTGGGCTACGATGTGGTCATCGTGAACAACAACCCCGAGACCGTCTCCACCGACTACGATACCGCCGACCGGCTGTACTTCGAGCCTCTCTATCCCGAGGACGTGATGCACATCATTGATGTGGAGAAGCCCGTTGGCGTGGTGGTGGCCTTCGGCGGCCAGACGGCCATCAAGCTCACCCAGTACTTGGACAGCCACGGCGTCCAGATCCTGGGCACCAGCGCCGAGTCCATCGACATGGCCGAGGACCGGGAGCGGTTCGACGAGCTGCTGGAGCGCTATTCCATCAAGCGTCCCCAGGGCCGGGGCGTGCTGGGTATGGACGAGGCGCTCCAGGCGGCCAATGAGCTGGGCTACCCCGTACTGCTGCGTCCCAGCTACGTCATCGGCGGCCAGAACATGGTCATCGCCCACAACGACGAGGACGTGCGCACCTATATGGAGGTCATCCTCTCCGGCAAGATCGAAAACCCCGTGCTGGTGGACCAGTACCTCATGGGCAAGGAGCTGGAGGTGGACGTCATCTCCGACGGCACCGACGTGCTCATCCCCGGCGTCATGCAGCACATCGAGCGCACCGGCGTCCACTCCGGCGACTCCATCGCCGTCTACCCGCCCTTCTCCATCGGCGATAAGATGCTGGGCGTCATCATCGACTGCTCCGAGAAGCTGGCGCTGTCCCTGAAGACCCGGGGCCTCATCAACATCCAGTACCTCATCTATCAGGGCGAGCTGTACGTCATCGAGGTGAACCCCCGTGCCAGCCGCACGGTGCCCTACATCTCCAAGGTCACCGGCGTGCCCATGGTGGATCTGGCCACCCGCGTCATGGTGGGCCAAAGCCTCAAGTCCCTGGGCTACGGCACGGGCCTTTACAAGCAGCCTCCCTATGTTGCCGTGAAGGTGCCTGTGTTCTCCTTTGAGAAGATCACCGACGCCAACGCAGCCCTCTCCCCGGAGATGAAGTCTACCGGCGAGGTGCTGGGTCTGGGCAAGAATCTCCAGGAGGCCATGTTCAAGGGCCTGGTCTCCGCCGGCTATAAGGTGGAAAAGGAGACCCGGGGCGGCGTGCTCATCTCCGTCAACCGCCGGGATCAGCCGGAGATCGTGGGCATCGCCCGCAAGCTGGACGACATGGGCTACAAGCTCTATGCCACCGACGGCACCGCCCACGAGATCTCTCAGCTGGGCACCGATGTGGAGGTCGTGGGCAAGCTGGGCCAGGACAACCGGGTCTTTGAGATGCTGGAGCAGGGCAAGATCGACTACGTGATCCTCACCGGCTCCACGGAGCCCGCCTATATCCGGGACTTCATCCACCTGAACCACCGCTGCGTCCAGCTGGGCATCCCGTGCCTGACCTCTCTGGATACGGCCAATGCCCTGACGGACATCCTGGCCTCCCGCTACAACCAGCAGAACACGGAGCTCATCGATATCTGCCACCTGCGCACGGAGCGGCAGAAGCTGCACTTTGCCAAGATGCAGACCTGCGGCAACGACTATATCTTCCTGGAGAACTTCCACGGGGAGATCACCTGCCCCGAATCCCTGTGCGTCACGCTGTGTGACCGGCACTACGGCATCGGCGCCGACGGCATCATCCTCATGGAGCACTCCGCCAAGGCCGACGCCAGGATGCGCATGTTCAACGCCGACGGCAGCGAGGGCGCCATGGCGGGTAACGCCCTGCGGTGCATGGCCAAGTACCTCTATGACAACGACATCGTGAAAAAGGAGGTCCTGGCCATCGAGACGGGCACCGGCGTCAAGCAGGTGCAGGTGTATACCACCAACGGCAAGGTGACCTCCGCCTGCGTGGATATGGGCTATGCCACGCTGGATACGGCGGCCCTGCGGTTTGCCATCCCGGAAAAGACCGTGGTGGACTATCCCGTGCGGATCGGCGGCCGGCCCTACAACATCACCTGCGTGGATATGGGCAACCCCCACTGCGTGGTGTTCTGCCCCCGGGTGGACGCGGTGGATATGGACTTCATCGGTCCCCGGTTTGAGCACGCGCCCTATTTCCCCGAGCGCATCAACACGGAGTTCATCCGGGTGGTGAACCCCAACACCATCAAGATGCGTGTCTGGGAGCGGGGCAGCGGCGAGACCCTGGCCTGCGGCACCGGCGCCTGCGCGGCGGTGGTGGCCGCCGTGGCCAACGGCCTTTGCTCCAAGGGCAGTGACGTAACGGTGCGTGTCCGGGGCGGTGACCTGGTGGTCAACTACACGGACGAGCGCGTCACCCTCACCGGCGACGCCAAGCTGGTATTCACCGGAGAAGTGGAATATTAAGGAAAAGAGGCCGGCGCTTTCGGAGCGCCGGCCTCTTCACAGCAGATAGCACAAGAGGGGAGCGGAAAAATCGTTACTTTTTTCGCAAACTTTTTGCCCAAGGGAGAGAAATCTGTGTTATAATACTCGCGATGCGGATTTTTACGGGAAATCGCCGCTTTTCCTCTGTTTTTCGTGGGAGGCGATGGCAACGCCGGGGACAGGATGACCCCGGCTGTTTTCCTGAATTTGGATACCAGACGCCGCAGCAAAGGAAAGGGAGACCTATGGACACAAAGCCGACTATGCCCAGCGAGGGCGACACGACCGATACCTCCGCCGCAGCGGACACAGCGCCCCAGCCCCCCCAGACACCGCCCGCCGGATCGGGCTCGCTGCCGCCCCAGCGCCGCCACCCGACCGTTGGCATGCGCACCATCAAGACCCTGTCTCTTATACACATCTCCGAGCCCACGAGCCCGGAGCCTATCTCGTA
>OWID01000245.1_pt1 | contig 23310 bp, 19 predicted proteins | sample 1732661 | NCBI WGS metagenome assembly OWID01 (sample SAMN05065739, study PRJEB22554) | human gut metagenome | biome: ENVO:2100002; feature: ENVO:00000062; material: ENVO:00002003 | host: Homo sapiens | place: USA
ACGAGATAGGCTCCGGTCTCGTGGGCTCGGAGATGTGTATAAGAGACAGGGCATCTATTTCCCCAAGGAGTACGGCGGCGCCGGCGCGGACGTTCTGTCCTATGTCATGGCCGTCGAGGAGATGAGCAAGGTCTGCGGCACCACCGGCGTTATCATCTCCGCCCACACCTCCCTGTGCTGCGCTCCCATCTATGAGAACGGCACCGAGGAGCAGAAGAAGTATTACCTGCCCAAGCTGTGCTCCGGCGAGTGGATCGGCGCGTTCGGCCTGACCGAGCCTGGCGCCGGCACCGACGCCCAGGGCCAGCAGACCACCGCCGTGCTGGACGAGAAGGGGGAGAACTGGATCCTCAACGGCTCCAAGATCTTCATCACCAACGCCGGCTACGCCAACGTGTTCGTGATCTTTGCCATCACCGGCGTTACCACCGACAAGCGCGGCCGCAAGAAGAAGGAGATCTCCGCCTTCATCGTGGAGCGCACCGACCCCGGCTTCTCCGTGGGCAAGCACGAGAAGAAGATGGGCATCAAGGGCTCCTCCACCTGTGAGCTGATTATGGAGGACTGCATTATCCCCAAGGACCGCCTGCTGGGCAAGCAGGGCAAGGGCTTCGGTATCGCCATGAAGACCCTGGACGGCGGCCGTATCGGTATTGCCTCCCAGGCCCTGGGTCTGGCCGAGGGAGCCATCGAGGAGACCATCAAGTACACCAAGGAGCGCGTCCAGTTCGGCCGGCGCATCTCCCAGTTCCAGAACACCCAGTTCCAGCTGGCTGACATGCACGCCAAGACCGAGGCGGCCAAGTGGCTGGTGTACTCCGCGGCCATGAAGAAGGAGAACCATGAGCCCTACACTGTGGACGCCGCCATGGCCAAGCTGGTGGCGGCTGAGACGGCCAGCGACGTGACCCGCCGCTGCGTGCAGCTGTTCGGCGGCTATGGCTACACCCGTGAGTACCCCATGGAGCGCATGATGCGGGACGCGAAGATCACCGAGATCTACGAGGGTACCAGCGAGGTGCAGCGCATGGTCATCTCCGCCAACCTGGGCGTGAACTAAAGGAACTGGAGGGAAAATTACGATATGAAATGCATCGTTTGTGTCAAGCAGGTACCTGATACCTCCGGCGTGGTGGCGGTGAAGGAAGACGGCACCATGGACCGCGCGGCCATGGCCACCATCACCAACCACGACGACCTGGCTGCGGTTGAGGCCGCGCTGCGCATCAAGGACGCCACCGGCTGCAAGGTGGTTGTGGTCTCCATGGGCCCTCCTCCCGCCGAGGGGATGCTGCGTGAGCTGCTGGCCATGGGCTGCGATGAGGCCGTGCTGGTCTCCGCCCGCGAGTTCGGCGGTTCCGATACTTACGCCACCTCTCAGATTCTCGCCGCCGCCATCAAGAAGGTGGGCGTGGACGAGGACGACATCGTGTTCTGCGGCCGCCAGGCCATCGACGGCGACACCGCCCAGGTGGGCCCCCAGATCGCCGAGAAGCTGCACCTGCCCCAGGTCTCCTATGTGGCGGAGATCGCGGTGGAGAACAAGGCCGTCACCGTGAAGCGTCTGCTGGAGGACGGCTACATGACCATCAAGGTTCAGACGCCCTGCCTGCTGACCTGCGTGAAGGAGCTGAACGACGCCCGCTACATGAGCGTGGGCGGCATCATGGAGTGCTACAACAAGCCTCTGGAGATCTACAACTACGAGACTCTGAAGGACGATCCCCTCATCGACGTGGATACCATCGGCCTGAAAGGCTCTCCCACGAATGTGTACAAGTCCTTCTCTCCCCCGGTGAAGGGCGCCGGTATGATGATGGAGGGCGCCGACAAGGCGACCGTCGAGAAGCTGGTCTCCATCCTCAACGACAAGCACATCATCTGATAGAGTGAAAGGAGAGCAACACAATGGCTTTTGATAGTAAGGATACCGCCGCCTTCAAGGGCGTATGGGTTTTCTGTGAGCAGCGCGAGGGCGTGATTATGTCCACCAGCTACCAGCTCCTCTCCGAGGGCCGCAAGCTGGCCAACGACCTGGGCGTGGAGCTGTGCGGCGTGGTGCTGGGCAAGGACATCAAGGAGGACTACCTGAAGGCCCTGGGCGGCTACGGCGCCGACAAGGTGTACTACTGCAACCACGAGCTGCTGGATGTCTACACCACCGACGCCTACACCAAGGTCATCTGTGACCTGGTGGAGGACAAGAAGCCCGAGATCTTCCTCATCGGCGCCACCAACATCGGCCGTGACCTGGGCCCCCGCTGCGCGGCCCGCCTGCACACCGGCCTGACCGCCGACTGCACCCACCTGGACGTGGACGTGGAGAAGTACAAGGCCTTCCTGAAGACCACCTCCACCATCGACGTGGACAACACCAAGTTCGAGGAGAACACCAACCTGAAGATGACCCGTCCGGCCTTCGGCGGTCACCTGATGGCCACCATCATCTGCCCCCGCTTCCGTCCCCAGATGTCCACCGTGCGTCCCGGCGTCATGCAGACCCAGCCCTATGACGAGGCCGGCGCCGCGAAGACGGAGATCGTCAACGTGGACGTGAAGCTGGACAAGTCCGACATCCATGTGGATGTGCTGGAGGTCAAGAAGGCCGCCAAGAAGCTGGTCGATCTGATCGGCGCCGACGTGGTGGTTTCCGTGGGCCGCGGCATCAGCAAGGACGTCGAGGGCGGCATCAAGCTGGCTGAGGAGCTGGCGGGCGTCCTGGGCGGCGTCGTGGGCTCCTCCCGCGCCTGTGTCGACGCGGGCTGGATCTCCGCCGACCACCAGGTGGGCCAGACCGGCAAGACCGTGCACCCCCGCATCTATGTGGCCCTGGGCATCTCCGGCGCCATCCAGCACCTGGCTGGCATGCAGGACTCCGAGTGCATCATCGCGGTGAACAAGAACGAGTCCGCCCCCATCTTCGACGTGGCCTCCTACGGCATCGTGGGCGACCTCTACAAGGTCACCCCCATGCTCATCGAGGCCATCCGCGCCGCCAAGGCCGCGAAGTAAGAGGCACATTGCGCCACCAATACAGCGGAGGCCCTCCCCGGAGGGCCTCCGCTTTCTATCACAGCGGGGGAGGGGTTCCATGGCGGAGCGGAACGCAAAACTGATTCTCATGGTGGGTGTGCTGGGCGTCTCCGCCTCGGCCATTCTGGTGCGGTTTTCCCAGGCGCCGTCCGGGGTGACCGCAGCCTACCGCCTGGGCTGGACGGTGCTCCTGTTGCTTCCGGTAGTGCTCCTGCGGTGCCGTGCGGAGCTGAGGCGGGTGACGGCGCGGGATTTGGTCCTGTGCGGGGCCAGCGGCGTTCTGCTTGCACTCCACTTCCTCACATGGTTTGAGTCCCTTAAGCGTACCAGCGTGGCCTCCTCCACGGTGCTGGTGAGCACCGAGGTGATTTTCACCGCCCTGGGCTTCGCCCTGTTCCTGCATGGAAAAATCCCACGGCTGGGGGTGTGGGCCATTGCCCTGGCCTTTGGGGGCAGCGCCCTGCTGGCCCTCTCCGGAGGCGGCGGGGCAGGGGAGCTGTCCGGCAACCTGCTGGCCCTGGCTGCGGCCTCGGCCGCCGCTGTCTATACCCTCATCGGACGGGTACAGCGGGGCCATCTGTCTACCACGGTCTACACCTTTCTGACCTATCTGGCCTGCTTTCTCACCCTGCTGTTGGGCACCGCTGCGGCGGGGACGCCCCTGACGGGCTACGGCGGCCGGGAGTGGCTCATTGGTCTGGCGTTGGCGGTGCTGTGCACTCTCCTGGGACACAGCCTGTTTAGCTGGTGCCTCAAGTACCTGTCCCCATCCTACGTATCCGCCGCAAAGCTGTGTGAGCCGGTCTTCTCCTCCCTGGCGGCCATCCCACTGTTCGGAGAGGTGCCCGGTCCACTCCAGCTTGCCGGAGGCGCGGCGGTGCTGGGAGCTGTCCTCCTCTACACCTGGGCGGAGCGTGAAAAAACTCCTGCCGGATGAGTCCGGCAGGAGTTTTTTCAGTCGTTAGGCGCCGAGGGCGGCCACGATAAAGGGCTTGAACTTGTCCCAGTAGCCCATGATGAAGATGATGAGCACAATGACGGGTAGGACGTACTTGAAGTAGAGGCGGAACTGGGCGGGGAAGCGGACGCCTCTGCCCTGGTTTGCTTCCTCCAGGAAGTGGTCGTAGCCCCAGCCATACTTTTTGGATACACAGCAGAACAGCAGGTAGATCATGGAGCCGATGGGGAGCAGGTTGTTGCTCACCAGGAAATCCTCCCAGTCCATAATGCCCATGCCCAGGGCCTTCACGCCGCTCCACAGGTTGTTGCCCAGCAGACAGGGCAGGCTCAGCAGGAGGATGAGCACCAGATTGGCCAGTACCGCCCTGCCACGGGAGATACCGAAGCGGTCCATCCAGCAGGCGAGGATATTCTCAAACACGGCGGTTACGGTGGACAGGGCGGCAAAGAACAGGAAAACGAAAAACAGCGCGCCCCAGAGCTGGCCGCCCGGCATGGCGTTGAACACATTGGGCAGGGTCACAAAGATCAGGCTGGGGCCCTGGCCGGGGTTGACGCCGAAAGCGAAGGCGGAGGGGAAGATGATCAGGCCGGAGACAAAGGCAACGCAGGTGTCCAGAACGCCCACGTTGATGGCCTCGCCGAACAGGCGGCGCTCCTTGCCGATGTAGCTGCCGAAAATGGCCATGGCGCCAATACCCAGGCTGAGGGTGAAGAAGGCCTGTCCCATGGCGTCATAGATGGCGCGGAACAGCCGAAAGCTGCCGTCGGCATCGTACATCAGGTTGTGGAAGTTGGGCACCAGGTAGAACTTCACGCCCTCCATGGCACCGGGAAGGGTAAGGGCGCGGACGGCCAGCACTACCAGCAGGGCCAGCAGGCAGAGCATCATGGCCTTGTTGACCTTCTCCACGCCGTTTTTCAGGCCGCGGCTGCAGATCAGCATACCCAGCACCACCACGATGCCCATGAACAGAAGCTGAATTCCTACGTTGCCCTGCATGGCGCCGAAAGCGTTTTCCACACCGGCGGCATCCAGGCCCCGGAATTCGCCGGCAGCCACCTTGAAGAAGTAAAGCAGCAGCCAGCCGGCGATGGTGGTGTAGAACATCATCAGCAGGTAATTGCCCGCCATGCCGAACCAGCCGTACCAGTGCCACTTGCTCCCCTTGGGCTCCAGGACCTGAAAGGAGGCCAGGATGCTCTTCCGGCTGGCCCGGCCCACGGAAAACTCCATGGCCATGATGGGCAGGCCCATGATGACCAGGAACAGCAGATAGATCAGCACAAAGGCCGCGCCGCCGTACTGCCCCACGATGTAGGGGAACCGCCAGACGTTGCCCAGGCCGATGGCGCACCCGGCAGAGATGAGCACAAAGCCCAGCCGGGACGCAAAGGTCTCTCTCTCTTTCACAATTGCATACCCTCCTTGGATCAGCCGCCACACGCGCGGCATTACACACATAATAGCGGATTTTGGAAGGTATGTCAATCAAAAGCGGCGCGTAACCCTTGTGTCATGGCGGAACGGGTACTTTTAAAGCCAATCAAGAACCACGTCCCGCAGGGTGACGGGGGAGACGCAGTTGCGCCGGAGGAGCTCCAGAAGCTGGTCAATGCGCTCCACGCTGACCGTGATGTTGGGCACCGATGCCTCCTCTCCGCCCGGTCCTGCCACCTTAACTCCATAGCTCTCGCAGGACAGGCCGCCGCTCAGCTCCATCTCGTCCACCAGAATGTAATACTGGAAGGAGTGTGCAGTGCCGTCCTCCTCTTCCCCCGTACAGGTATCGACTAATAGTTCCCTCATCTTGTATCTGCTCCCTTCTTCTTTGATCCGTAAGACCATTATATTGTATTTTCCAGCATTTGTAAAGGAGCGATCACCGCAGGTTTCGACACGGGAGGGCGGTTATGTCACCCGCAGAGAGGACTTCTGTCAACGAAAGCGCGAAGAAGGGGAGAGAACGGCGAGAATGGTCGAATTTGAGGGAGTGAATGTGGAAAGAAAAGAGGCGTCCGCCGGCAGCGGACGCCTCTTTGTGGAAAAAAGGGGCTAGGAGAGGGGAAAAGCCGCCTCCACGGCCTCGGAAATGGCCTCGGCAAAGGTGGGATGGGGGCGCACCGGGCGGAGTAGCTGCTCCGCCGTCAGCTCCAGCGTGACCGCCAAGGCGAGCTCGGAGATCAGATCGGTGGCCCGGTAACAGCACAACTGAGCCCCCAGCAGGGCGCGGCTCTCCCGGTGGAATACCAGCTTGACAAAGCCCCGCTTTCCCCCCTCGATGAGGGTACGGGCGTTGCCCCCCAGCACACACTTGCCGGCGGCACAGGGGATGCCCCGGGCCCTGGCCTCGTCGGCGGTGAGTCCCACCTGGGCCAGCTCTGGGCTGGTGTAGACGCAGGCGGGGATGGGGGCCACTCCGCGGAGGGGGGTGCGGCCCAGCAGGAGGTCGGCCACAAAGCGCCCCTCCGCCTCCGCCTTGTGGGCCAGCATGGCCCCGCCGATGGCGTCCCCGATGGCGTAAAGGGAGGGGATGGAGGTGCGGAACTGTCCGTCTACCCGGAGGAACCCCCGCTCCAGCTCCGGCAGGAGGTCCCCGGCAAAGAGGCCGCCGGTGGCGGGCCGCCGCCCGGTGGCCACCAGAACGGCGTCGGCCTCCAGCCGGTACGCCTCCCCCCGGTGGGTGAAGGCGACGGCAGGGCCGGGGGCGACGCCGGTGACGCCGGCTCCGGTGAACACCTCCACCCCGTCCTGCCTGAGCTGCGCGGCCAGACTCTGGCCCAGCTCCCGCTCCAGGGTGGGCAGGAGGCGGGGGGCCGCCTCCAGGATGGTGACGCGGGCGCCTGCGGCGGCCCAGACACACGCCAGCTCCACCCCGATCACTCCGCCGCCGATGATGGCCAGACGGTCCAGGGGACGCAGATCGGACAGCAGGCCGTCGCTGGTGACTACACCGGGTGTGTCCAGGCCGGGGATGGGGGGCAGGGCGGGCTCGGAGCCCGCGGCGACCAGGATGTGGGCCGCCTCGTAGGCCGCGCCCCCCGCCTCCACCGTGTGGGGGGCGGTGACCACCGCCCGGTAAGGGATGAGTTCCACCCCGGCGGCCCGGAGCTGCTTCTCCTGGCCGGCGCGGAGGGTGGACACCACCCGCTCCACCTCTGCGGCCAGGGCGGGCCAGTCACAGCCCGGCCCCGCCCCGTGGAGGAGGGCCTTGGTGGGGACGCACCCCCGGTTGAGGCAGGTACCCCCCACCTGGCGGGGCTCAAAGAGGGCCACGGACAGGCCGCCCTGCGCGGCCCGGAGGGCGGCGGCGCAGCCGCCGGGCCCCCCGCCGATGACGATCAGCTCATACACGGCTCAGTCCTCCGGGAAGGCGTACCGCACCACCGGGCGGCGGGCGGCGGCGGTCTCGTCGGGGCGGCCCACAGGCGTGCTCGCCGGGGCGGCGTGGAGGGCCTCCGGCTCCTCCTTCGCCCGGCGCAGAATCTCCGCCAGCACCGCCGCCGCCTCGTCCAGCGTCTCGGGGGACTCGGTCTCGGTGGGCTCGAACATCAGCGCCTCGTGGACGATCAGGGGGAAATACATGGTGGGCGGGTGGATGCCTGCGTCCAGCATGGCCTTGGCCACGTCCAGGGCGGATACCCCCGTCTCCTTTTTCAGATCCTCCAGGGTGAGCACAAACTCGTGCATGCACAGGCCGGGGAAGGCGGCGGTATACCCCGCCTCCTCCAGCTTCCTTTTGAGATAGTTGGCGTTGAGCACCGCTGTGTGGGCGGCCTCGGCCACGCCTGTGTTTCCCAGCCGCAGCAGGTAGGCCAGGGCCTTGACGACCACCAGGAAGTTGGCGTGGAAGGCCCGCACCTGGCCGATGGAGTGCTCTCCGCCGTTGCGGCACAGGGCGGAACCGGGCAGGAAGGGGGCCAGAAAGGCCTTGCACCCCACCGGGCCGCTGCCCGGGCCGCCGCCGCCGTGGGGGGTGGCGAAGGTCTTGTGGAGGTTGAGGTGGCACACGTCGAAGCCCATGTCGCCCGGCCGGGCCACCCCCATGATGGCGTTGAGGTTGGCCCCGTCGTAGTAGACGAGGCCCCCGGCGGCGTGGACGAGGGCGGTGAGCTCCAGGATGTCTTTCTCGAAGAGCCCCACGGTGTTGGGATTGGTGAGCATCAGCCCCGCCGTGTCGGGGCCGCAGGCGGCCCGCAGGGCCTCCAGATCCACCAGCCCCTCGGGGGTGGAGGGGATGTTTTTGACGGTGAAGCCCGCCATGGCGGCGGAGGCCGGGTTGGTGCCGTGGGCGGAGTCGGGCACCAGGATCACCGTGCGGCCCGTGTCCCCCTGGCTGTGGTGGTAGGCCTTGATGAGCAGCAAGCCCAGGAATTCCCCATGGGCTCCTGCGGCGGGCTGGAGGGTGACGGCATCCATGCCGGTGATCTCACAGAGCAGGTGCTCTGCCCGGGCCAGGACGGCCTGAGCGCCCTGGACGGTGTGGGCGGGCTGGAGGGGGTGCAGGCCGGTAAAGCCGGGCAGGGCGGCGGCCTCCTCCCCCAGCTTGGGGTTGTACTTCATGGTACAGGAGCCCAGGGGGTAGAAGCCGTCGCACACGCCGAAGGCCCGGCGGGCGAGGGCCTGATAGTGGCGGGACAGGTCGCTCTCCCCCAGCTCCGGCAGTCGGGGGGCTGTTTTCCGCCGGTACTTCTCCGGCAGGGGGGCGGCGGGCACGTCCAGAGACGGCAGAAGGCCGTTCCCCCGGCCGGGGCGGCTGCGCTCAAAAATCAGCTTCATCAGTCCAGCACCTCCTTGACAATGGACACGGCCTCGTCCAGCTCGGCACGGCTCTGCTTCTCCGTGGCGCACCACAGCAGCCCGCCCTCCACCGGCCAGCCCCCCAGGATGCCGCGCGCTTCCAGGGCGGAAAGCACCTTCCGGGGTTCGGGCAGATCGGTGACAAACTCGTGGAAGAAGGGGCCGGGGTAGCGCAGGGACACGCCGGGCAGCCGGCACAGCTCTGCGGCCAGGTAGTGGGCCTTGGCGTGGCACTGCTCGCCCACCTGCCGCAGCCCGTCCGGCCCCATGAGGGACAGGTAGACGGAGGCGGTGAGGGCGCACAGCGCCTCGTTGGAACATACGTTGGACGAGGCCTTCTCCCGGCGGATGTGCTGCTCCCGGGCCTGCAGGGTGAGGACAAAGGCCCGCTCTCCCTGGCTGTCCCGGGTCTCTCCCACGATGCGGCCGGGCAGCCTGCGCATGAGGGACTGGGAGGCGGCCATGAAGCCCAGGTAGGGCCCGCCCCAGGACAGGGGGAGGCCCAGGGGCTGTCCCTCGCCCACGGCGATGTCCGCCCCGCAGGCGCCGGGGGACTCCAGCACCCCCAGGGCGGCGGGGTTGACCCCGACGATCAGTCTGGCCCCGGCGGCGTGTACCTGCGCGGCCAGGGCGGGCAGATCCTCAAGCTGGCCGAAGAAGTTGGGCTGCTGGACATAGACGCAGGCGGTGGTCTCATCTAGCAGTCCGGTGAGATTGGTGACGCCGTTTTCCGCCGGGGCCGCCGCCACCTCGGTACCCGCGCCGAAGCTGTAGGTCCGGATAGTGGAAATCACGTCCGGGTGGGCGGCGGCGGACACCACGGCCCTCGTCCGCTTCCGCTCCCGGCACATGGCCACCGCCTCCGCCGCGGCGGAGGCCCCGTCATACACCGAGGCGTTGGCCGCGTCCAGGCCGGTGAGCTCACAGATCATGGTCTGGAACTCGAAGATGGACTGGAGCACCCCCTGGCTGATCTCCGCCTGATAGGGGGTATAGGCCGTGACGAACTCCTCCTTGGAGGCGATGCGGCTTACCGCCGCGGGGATGTAGTGGTCGTAAGCACCGGCCCCCCGCAGGATGGTGCGGAAGCGGAGGTTCTGCTCCGCCAGGGCCTCCAGGGTGCGGCGGACCTCCAGCTCCGACTGGGGAGGGGGCAGGTTCAGGGGGGCGGTGAGGCGCACGGACTCCGGCACGTCCCGGTACAGCGCCTCCGGGCCGGACAGGCCCAGGGCGGCGTACTGGGCGGCCCGCTCCGCCGCCGCGGCGGGCAGATATCCGGCCATGTCAGCCCTCCTCCGCGGCACAGTGGGCCTCGTAGGCCGCCGCGTCCAGCAGCTCCTCCTCATCGGTCATCTGCTCCACCTGGATCAGCCAGGCCCCGTAGGGGTCCTCGTTCACCAGGGCGGGATTGTCCAGTAGCTCCTCGTTGACCGCCTTTACCACACCGGACACGGGGGAGAGCACGTCGGACACCGCCTTCACCGACTCCACATCGCCGAGGGCCTCCCCGGCGGTGACAGGGTCCCCCTCCTGGGGCAGGTTGACAAAGACGATATCCCCCAGGGCGTGCTGGGCGAAGTCGGTGAGGCCGACGGTGCAGACGCCGTCCTCCTCCTTGAGCCACTCGTGGGATTTGGTGTAGCGCAGTTCCTCGGGAATGTTCATGGTGATAACCTCCTGTATAATTTAAGGTTGTTTTTATAAAATGAGCTGAAAAGGGGCGGCAGACGGCGTGGCCGGTTTGCCCTTATCCCCGCCGGTAGAAGGGCGTTTTGACCACCTGGGCGTCCACCCGGCGCCCCCGCACGTCCACCTGGAGCGGGGTGCCCGGCTCCTTGTACGCCGCGTCCACCAGGGCCAGGGCCACCGCCTGCCCCACCCAGGGGCAGTGGGTGCCGGAGGTGACCACGCCCACCTGCCGCTCGCCGTCGTACACCGGGCAGCCCTCCCGGGCGATGCCGCGCCCGGTCATTTGGAGACCCACCCGGCGGCGGGACACGGGGCGGGCCCGCTCCAGGGCGGCCTTGCCGATGAAGTCGGGCTTCTCCAGCTTGACGAAGATGCCCAGCCCCGCCTCGTAGGGGTTGATGGAGGGGGAGAGCTCGTGGCCGTAGAGGGGCATGGCGGCCTCCAGCCGCAGGGTATCCCGGGCCCCCAGGCCGCAGGGGAGGGCCCCGGCGGCCGTCAGCGCGTCCCAAAGGGCGGGGGCGTCCGCCGGGGCGCAGTAGAGCTCAAAGCCGTCCTCGCCGGTGTACCCGGTGCGGGAGACCAGACAGGGCCGGCCGTCCACCGTGCCGTGGAGCACGGCGGTGTAGTTCTTCGCCGGAAGGTCCGCCGTCAGGGTGCGCAGCAGCGCCTCCGCACCGGGCCCCTGGAGGGCGAGCTGGGCCGTCTGGTCGGAGAGATCCTCCAAAGTGCAGTCCCCGGACAGGTGGGCGGCCATCCAATCCCGGTCCCTGCCGGTGTTGGAGGCGTTGACCACCGCCAGCCAGGCCGTGTCCGAACAGCGGTAGACGATCAGATCGTCCACCACGCCTCCGTCCTCGTAGCACATGGGGGAATAGCGGGCCTGGCCGTCCGCCATGCCGGAAAAGTCGTTGGTCATGAGCCGGTTGAGGTTGGCCAGGGCATCGGGGCCCCGGAGGAGCAGCTCTCCCATGTGGCTGACGTCGAACAGGCCGCAGCCGGTGCGCACGGCCCTGTGCTCGGCGATGACGCCGGAGTACTGCACCGGCAGCAGCCATCCGGCAAAGGGAACCAGCTTGCCCCCCGCCGCCGTGTGGCGGTCGTAGAGCGGAGTTTTGCGTTCCATTTCCATGCCCTCCTTTAAAATTGGGGTCAAAAAAAGCGCATGGCAATGCTGCCATGCGCCTCTGTTCGGTTGCCTGAGAGTTTTGCCCCCGTCGGCGCGGACTGCGGTCCGCTTTCCAGAGCCTCGTCCGGGGCCGGTCCTTCTGCCTGAGAGATCACTGCGCTGCCCCTTCGGCGGCGGCGGTGTGCCGCGCTCTCCCCACCCCATCATCCGACCATATGAACTTCAGTAGGACTTCTATACTTTATAGTATACGGGACGGAGGGGAAAATGTCAACTACCTTCTGCCGGGGAGTGGAGGGCGGCCTCTCCCCGGTGCTTCCCCCGGCAGATAAGCTGGGTCATGGTGCCCATAGGGCAATACACACACCATGAGCGGGGTTTGAAAAGCACCATTGTGACCAGCCCCAGCACCGTAGAGGTGAGCATGACGCTGTAAAAGCCAAAGGCGAATTGGGCCACGCCGGGGGAAAAGAGGGTTCCATAGTAGGCCCAGTGCCAAGGCAGCCGGAACGTCCAAAGCAGAGTGACGGCCTGGCGCAGCTCCTGCGCGCCGGCAAAGACCAGATATGTGCTCCAGAGCATCTGGAAGAACATCAGCAGAAAAAAGCCCAAAAACCCGTAGCGGAACGCCTTGCTTTTCATCCACCGGGGAATATCGGCCCGCCGGGAGAGGCCGAAGCGTCCACCCAGCAGGCTGAACAACTGTCCCCGTCCACAAAAGCGGTTGCAGTAGCCCTTGTCCCCGCCCGCAAAGGCGATGACCAGAGGGATGAAAAAGCAGAGGAGGCCCAACCAGGCAAAGAGGATGTTGAAGAAGCCCAACACCAGATAGAGGAGAGAGGCGATCCAGAGAAAGTCATACCAGCGCTTTTTCATGGGCGATTCTCCTCCAGTGTAATTATGGTAGCCGGGCACTCCGCCGCGCACTTGCCGCAGCCGACGCATCGGTCTGCATCCACCCGGGCTGTGATACCGTTCCAGATTCGGATGGCGGAGAGGGGACAGACGCGGACACAGCAGCCGCAGGCCACGCAATCCGCCCCGATCTTTGCCGTTCTTCGGTGGTGTTTTCGCAAATCCATAGGCAACCTCCTTACTGAGATGCGCCCAGTATAGGGGATGGACGGGGCTGCCGTCTGTGATAAACTCACACAGATGTGAGGAAGTGTACGGCCTGCCGTTCGGGGCGGCATCTGGCGCGGGCCATTTTTCGGATGACAGATGCCCCATGTAACGCAAAAGCGCCGCAGACTGAAACCAATCTGCGGCGCATGTGTACTCAGAAGTTGTAGTCAAGGATCAGCCAGTCCAGGTCGCTGAAATCCTGCTCATCCAGGGACCAGTAGTTGTCGTCGCCCAGGGTGATCTGCACCACCTTGCTCTGGGCCTCCAGATACTCCGCCTCGGGCAGCTTCTCCAAGGTCAGGTCGATGACCAGGCGGCACCACTCCGCGTCATAAGCGGCGTACTCCTCATCGGTCATGGAGTCCACGTCCTGGCTGTAGAGAGCTTCGGCGCGGGCGTCGGGGGTGTCGCCCCACAGGGCCTCGGCAACCCGGTCAAATACGTCCAGAGGCTCCACAGTGACTTTGACGCCGAAGGTGCTGTCGTCCACCTCCGTGGCGGTATCCACAGTGTACTTGGCCTTGGCGTAGACCTGCTTATACATGTCAACTACCTCGGCCTTGAGTTCGTCGGTCAGGTCGTCGATCAGGAAGGCGGAGGCGAAGAAGTCAGCCTCGGTCTCCAGGCTGGACAGGTAGGTTTCCTCAGCCTCATTCTCGGTAATGTCGATCAGCTCCAGGAAGTCGGGATCATAAACGCCCTTGTAGTTCTCGTCCAGAATACCCTGAACATACGTGGTGGCATCGTCGGCGCTGAGACCGCCGCCGCAGGCGGAAAGGGATAGGACGAAGGTGAAGGACAGAGCGGCTGCGGTAACACGTTTCCAGATTTTGCGCATAGGGGTTCCTCGCTTTCTCTTCCCTTTTTTGAGTTCCGGTTCTCTTTATTTTATATAGTACGCGCCGGGGCGCGGACCGGATGGGGAACGGCCTGCGGCGGAATTGCCGCAGCAAAGCCCATGGGCTTTGCTCAAGGGGGGCTGAAGGCGGACTCAGCCGCACAGGTCGATGATGGCCTGGGTGAAGATCTTGGCGGCGGTGAGCTGGTCGGCAATGCAGGTGTGCTCGTCGGCGCCGTGCATGTTGCCGTTAAAGCCGGGCATACAGCAGCCGAAAGCCACGCCGCCGGGAATATCGTGGACGTAGGTGCCTCCGCCGATGGCCAGGCACTCCCCTTTGTAGTCGGTGTACTGCTCGTAGCACTTGAGCAGGGCCTTGACCAGCGGGGAGTCAGCGGGGGTGTGGTGGGGAGCGTCCATCTCGCCGGAGACGGAAAAGCCAAACTTGGAAAAAGATGCCTCTGCGGCGGCGCGGCAGTTCTCATCGCTGGCGCAGATGGGTACCCGGCTGTCAAACTGGCCCTCCAGGCCGGTGCCGTTGACGGTCAGCAGGGAAAAGGCCAGGGTCAGCGCCCCGGACAGCTCATCGGACTGGGCGATGCCCAGGGCCTTGCCGGCGCAGTCGCCGTGGGGGAAGAGGGCGTTGAGCGCGTGGAGGGCGGCGGTGGAGCCCACCTTGGCCAGGGGAAGGGAGCAGAGCAGATGGAGCAGGCCGGTGATGGCGTTGACGCCCTCCTCCGGCAGGGAGGCGTGGGCGCCTTTGCCGCGGCAGAGGATGTGCAGGCTGTCCCCCTCCTCGCGCAGCTCGTAGCGCACGCCGGTCTCGGCGGCGGCCCGGTCGCAATAGGGGCGGGCGGCCCCGGCGGACAGGCCGGCCACCAAGCACTCGGCCTCCGGCGGGAGCACGTTGATGCGGAAGCCGCCGCGGAACTCGGTCACCCGGGGGGTGGCGGTCTCCGCGGGCCAGGACTTGGTGAACACCGGCTTGTAGCTGCCCTTCTCGATGTTGATGAGGGGGAACTCCGCGTCGGGGGAGAAGGCATAGGGGGCGTAGGGCTCCCGGGCGTAGTAGTAGGCGATGTCGCTGGAACCGCTCTCCTCGTCGGTGCCCATCAGCAGGCGGGCGTTGCGCCGGAGGGGGACGCCCAGCTCCTTCACGGCCTTCATGGCCAGCAGGACAGCGGCCACGGGGCCCTTGTCATCGTCGGTGCCCCGGCCGTAGAGCATGCCGTCCACCTCCTTGGGCGCATAGGGCTCCGTCACCGTCCAGCCGGTGCCCTCGCCCACCACGTCCAGGTGGCAGAGAATGTGAAGGGCGGTCTCCTTGTCGTTGAGATCGGCGGTGCCCACGTAGTTATCGTAGTTGCGGGTGGCAAAGCCCAGCTCTTCGGCCAGCTTCAGACCCTCCGCCAAGGCGGCGGCGGGGCCGGGGCCGAAGGGCATGCCAGGCAAGGGCTCCTCCCGCACGCTGCGAATGCGTACCAGCCGGGAGATGGCCTCCACCAGCTCAGCCCGGCGCTCAGGGGCGTCAAAATAGGCGTTGATTTTTTCCTCGTACATGGCGTTATTCCTCCTCGCTCTCCTCCGCATGGGCGCCGGTCAGCTCACCCAGGTATTTATAGACCGTATACCGGGAGACCTGGAGCCGCTTGGCCACAAAAGGCACCGACTTGCGGAAGGAGAAAGCGTTCTTTTGGTCCAGAAGGGCGATGATCTTCATCCGGTCCCGCTTGTTCAGGGCGCTGACCGGCTTGCCAACGGCGGCCAGACACTCGTCAAAGACATCGGCCAGACGGCTGTCCCCGCCGTGCCACAGGGCGCTCTGAAGGTCGGCCTCCGCGCTCATGAGGTCCACCAGAATGCGGTTGGCGTACACCAGGGAGCTGTAGTCGAAGTTGATGCCAAGGGCCAGGTTGTATCCCTCCCCGATGAGGTGGAAGGTGCTGCTCTTGATCTGCTGGCCCGATGGGGTGGTGGCGTAGAGATTGACGAAGTCGGTTACCAGAGCGTCCTCGTCCAGCTCCTTGGCGGTGCCCAGGATGTCCAGGGTGGAGCCCACGGTCCGGCCGGAGACGTGCCCGTTGTAGATGGACAGGATGGGGTGGCGGGGGTCCCCCATGTCGTGGACCAGGGTCTCACAGGTGGAGCCGAACATCTCCGCGATGCCGCGGGCCGTCCGGTCCAGAAATTCAAAGGCTTCCTCACGGTCCATTGCCACAGCTCCTTTCCAGCAAACGATCAACCTTATTCTAACCGGACGCCGGGGAAAAAGCAAGATGATTTACAGATGGAGCGGGAACTGGTATACTGGGAGAAGAAAGGGGGAATTGTCACATGTCAATGTCAGCCGCGCAGGCCAGGCGGCAGGCCGTGGCCCAGGCGCTGGAGGAGGCCGTGGGGCCGGTGAGCGCCGCCGCCTTGGCCGAGCGCTTCTCCGTCAGCCGGCAGATCATCGTGGGCGACGTGGCCCTGCTCCGGGCCGGAGGGACGGATATCCTGGCCACGCCCCGGGGGTATCTCCTGGGCGGACGGGGAGGCGGCGTGGAGCGCACCGTGGCCTGTGTCCACGCTCCGGAGGAGATGGAGCGGGAGCTCAACGCCATCGTGGACGCCGGGGGCGAGGTGGTGGACGTAATCGTGGAGCACCCGGTTTACGGCCAGCTCACCGGACTGCTGGGGGTGCGCTCCCGGTACGACGTGGCTGAGTTCGTCCGGCGGGTGGAGGAGCACGGAGCCCGTCCGCTCTCAGCATTGACCGGCGGAATCCACCTGCACACGGTCCGCTGCCCGGATGAGAAAACGTTCCGCAGAGTGAGGAAATCACTGGAAGCTGAGAACTTTTTGCTCAATATGTGAAATTCGGCCCACTAAAGTGGAAGAGTGTATATTAAATTTGACGAAAAAGTATTGCCAAATTGTGAATGATGGTGTATCATAAGGTACGAATCCTAGGGTTGGGGAGGCTTTTAGGATTCGCATTAAAAAAGGGAGGGTTATTATGAACTCACCACGCATGAGACGCTTTGGGAAACTCTTGCTCGTCGTATTCGCCCTTGCATGTGTTCTTACCACAGCCGCATTCGCAGAAGGTGACGCTGAGGTTGTCAGCGCGGTTCACGGTACCATCGCGTCCCTGCTGCCGCCCGTCGTGGCCATCGGCCTGGCGCTGATCACCAAGGAAGTCTACTCGTCGCTGTTCCTGGGTATCCTGGTTGGCTGCTTCCTGCAGGTCAACGGCAATCCCATCGACGCGTTCCAGTTCTTTGTCAGCCACCTGTGCTCCAATGCCGGCGGCAACATGGGTATCCTGATGTTCCTGGTCATCCTGGGCACCATGGTGGCCCTGATGATCCGGGCCGGCGGCTCCAAGGCCTACGGCGACTGGGCTGTGTCCCACATCAAGACCAAATCCGGCGCCCTGTGGTCCACCTTCATCCTGGCGATTGTGCTGGGCGTGGATGACTACTTCAACAACCTGACCACCGGCAACGTGATGCGCCCTGTGGCCGACGGCCACCACATCTCCCGCGCCAAGCTGTCCTACATGTGCGACGCCACTGCGGCGCCTGTTTGTATCATGATGCCCGTCTCCTCCTGGGCGGCGGCCGTTACCGGCGTAATCGGCAATGAGGAGGTCGGCTTCCAGATCTTCCTGCGGGCCATCCCCTTCAACTACTACGCCATCCTGACCCTGGTGTTCATCATTGTGATGACCTGCCTCAACATCGACTACGGCCCCATGCGCACCCACGAGCTCAACGCCGCCAAGGGTGACCTCTATACCACGCCTGAGCGTCCCTTCGCCGATGCCAAGGAGATGAAATTCAACCCCAACGGCAAGGTCATCGACCTGGTCATTCCTGTTATCATCCTGATCATCGGCTGCGTGTCCTCGATGATCTATGTGGGCTTCCAGAACGGAGGCCATGACCTCATCACCGCCTTTGCCAACACCTCCGCCTTTGATGCCCTGCCTCTGGGCTCTCTGATCGCCCTGATCATCAACATGATTTATTTCATGGTGCGCCGCTCCATGAAGTTCACCGAACTGATGGACTGCCTGCCCGAGGGCTTCAAGCAGATGGTGCCCGCCATCCTGATCCTGTGCCTGGCCTGGACTATCGGCGACGTGACCAAGGGCCTCGGCGCCCCCGAGTTCGTGGCCGGCATCGTGGAGAACCTCAGCGGCAGCCTGTATGCCCTGCTGCCCGCCGTAGTGTTCATCATCGCCGCGTTCCTGGGTTTCGCCACCGGTACCTCCTGGGGCACCTTCTCCATCCTGCTGCCCATCGTCATCCCGGTGTTCTCCGGCGGTACTCCTGCTGTGGATCTGACCGTGGGTGACCTGAACAACAACCTGCTGATGATCTCCATCGCTGCCACTTTGGGCGGCGCGGTTATGGGCGACCACTGCTCTCCCATCTCCGACACCACGATCATGGCGTCCTCTGGCGCTCAGTGCTACCACCTGAACCACGTGGCCACTCAGTTGCCCTACGCTGTGACCGTCGCGGTTGTGGCCTTCGTCAACTATATCATCACCGCGTTTATCCAGGTTCCCTTCATCTGCCTGCCCATCGCCATTGTCTCTATGGTGCTTGTCATGCTGGTGATCGGCAAGGTCAACCACTCCATGAACCGTCACTCCCAGCGCGATTAACTCTTACATAAAAAACCCCCCGCTCTTGGAGCGGGGGGTTTTTTGCGCAGCACATGACTTTTTTTACAAAAATTTAGCGATTATTCTGTCGGATATTGACAAAGTGTGTTAAGATTTGCAAAAATCTATTGTCAAACTGTTAACAATCTTGTATGATAGCCCTCGAGTCCTTGGGTTGGGGAGCTTTTAGGATTCACAATTTCATAGGAGGGCCATTATGAATTCACCACGTATGAAACGGTTCGGCCAATTCCTGCTGGTCATTTTCGCACTTGTATGTGTCCTGATGACAGCAGCATTTGCCGAGGGCGACGTGGAGCATACCAGCTTTGTCTGGGGCACCGTCGCATCCTTGCTCCCGCCGGTGGCGGCCATCGTCCTGGCTTTGATCACCAAGGAAGTGTATTCGTCTTTGTTCCTGGGCATTATCGTGGGCTGCTTCCTGTATACCAACGGCAGCCCCATTGATGCGTTCCAGGATTTTGTCTCCCGCCTGACATCCAATGCCGGCGGCAACATGGGCATTCTGATGTTCCTGGTCATTCTGGGCACCATGGTAGCCCTGATGATCCGGGCCGGCGGCTCCAAGGCCTATGGCGACTGGGCTGTGTCCCACATCAAGACCAAGTCCGGCGCCCTGTGGTCCACCTTCATCCTGGCCATCGTGCTGGGCGTGGACGACTACTTCAATAACCTGACCACCGGTAATGTGATGCGGCCCGTCACCGACGGCCACCACATCTCCCGCGCCAAGCTGTCCTATATGTGCGACGCCACTGCGGCCCCTGTGTGCATTATGATGCCCGTCTCCTCCTGGGCGGCGGCCGTCACCGGCATCATCGGCAACGAGGAGGTGGGCTTCCAGATCTTCCTGAAAGCCATCCCCTACAACTATTACGCCATTCTGACCCTGGTGTTCATCGTTGTGATGACCTGCCTGAATATCGACTACGGTCCCATGCGCAAGCATGAGAACAACGCCGCCAAGGGCGACCTCTACACCACGCCCGAACGCCCCTTTGCCGGTGTGGAAGAGATGAAGTTCAATCCCAATGGCAAGGTCATTGACCTGGTACTGCCGGTGCTTGTGCTGGTGGGGTGCTGCGTGGGCTCCATGGTCTATGTGGGCTACCAGAACGGCGGCACCGACCTCATCACCGCCTTCGCCAATACCTCCGCCTTTGACGCCCTGCCTCTCGGCTCCCTGGTTGCCCTGATCTTTACCATGATCTTCTTCATGGTGCGCCGGGCCATGAGCTTCACTGAGCTGATGGACTGCCTGCCCAACGGCTTCAAGCAGATGGTGCCCGCCATCCTGATCCTGTGCCTGGCCTGGACCATCGGCGACGTGACCAAGGCCCTCGGCGCCCCCGAGTTTGTGGCGGACCTGGTGTCCAAGTTCGGCCCCGGCCTGAAGAACTTCCTGCCCGCCGTGGTGTTCCTGATCGCCGCGTTCCTGGGTTTCGCCACCGGCACCTCCTGGGGCACCTTCACCATCCTGCTGCCCATCGTCATCCCGGTGTTCTCCGGCGGCATTCCCGCTGCCGATCTGACCTCGGAACTGATCAACGGCAACGATATGCTGATGATCGCCATCGCGGCCACCCTGGGCGGCGCGGTTATGGGCGACCACTGCTCTCCCATCTCCGACACCACGATCATGGCATCCTCCGGCGCCCAATGCTACCACCTCAACCACGTGGCGACTCAGCTGCCCTACGCCATGACGGTGGCCGCCGTGTGCTTCGCAAACTACATTCTGGCATCCTTTATTCAGAATGTGGTTATCAATCTGGCCATTGCCATTGTGTGTATGGTAGTAGTCCTGCTGGTGATCGGCAAGCTGAACCACTCCATGAACCGCCACTCCCAGCGCGACTGAAATCCGCAGAGCTGATCAAAAATCCCCCGCTCCTTAGAGAGCGGGGGATTTTTTGCGGCTTATTTCGCAATCCAGAGCAGGTTGCTGTCGGTGACGAAGTTGGGCACGCTGTAGAGCACCAGAGCCTGGTCGATGCCGTTCTGGGCGATATAGTCGGCGATGGAGAGCTTGTAGTAGCGCAGATCCAGCAGGTGGATCTCAGAGAAGTGGGGGGTGAGGAAGGGCACCAGGGAGTCGGCGTAGGAGTCCCGGATTATCAGCAGCCTGGGGCCGTCGGGATTGTTGGCGTTCTTTACGACGCCCAAAGGCTGGTTGCCGCCCAGGAACATGGAGTACTTGTCCTTGACGGAGAGGAAGGAGGTGTCGTAGAGCTGCCGGGGTTCCTCCACCGGGTTGCCCTTGTTGTCGTAGGTGTGACTCGCCACGGTGATGCCGTCGTCGGGCACGTAGGTAGAGATGGTGTCCGGGCGCACCCACCGCACGCCGGAGGAGGAGAACACGGTGCCGTAGAACGCGGTGGAGCGGACGGTCTCGGTGTAGTCGTTCAGGGGTACGGGGGTGTAGCCCAGGGCGGTGGCCAGTCCGGTATAGCCGTAGTAAGCCCCCAGGCTGGTCCAGTGGTGGTCGGTGCGGTAGAAGATGTCCTCGCCCTTGTGCTCCCACAGGGGGGTGTAGAGGTCGGCCCAGGACGCACCGGGCACGGCAGCCTTGGCCTGCTCCAGAATGGCGGTCTGGCTGGCGTTGGGGGCTCCGGCGGGCAGCCGGTCGGCCCAGATGCAGGCTTGGGTGGGGATCAGGGAGAAGGTCACAGGGATATCCACATTTTCCACAAAGTTGTTCACATAATTCAGATTATTCGTCACCTTTTCCCCGTCTGGCTCGTCGAAGCGGGAGATCAGGGTGTCACCGGCGGCAAAATAGACATTGTTGTTCTCTTTCTTGCCCAGGACACGCTCGGTGGTGGACTTGAGGGCGATCCAGCCGTCCCGCCCCACAAACTGATCGGTGGTGTAGGTTTCGAAGTCCTTCATAAACTGCCCGTTCAGCAGGGTTTTGACACTGGGGACGGGGAGCTGCTCCAGGTTGCGGTTCTCCATCTGGGAGAAGGTGCGGTCGGGCGAGACGGCATTGGCCACCAGGAACACCCCGAGAAAGGCGCAGAACAGGGCGGAGAGGAAGATGCAGTATTTCTTTGTCATGGCTTGCCTCCTGAGTCAGAATCGGAAGTAGAGGAAGGGGTTGTAGGTGGCGTCCACCAGGTAGGCGGTGGAGAAGACCAGCCCTGCCAGCAGCAGAATGGGGAGGAGCGCCAGCCTGGGCTTTTCGGGCAGGCGCTTCCACAGCTTGGCGGCCAGCGGGGTGGAGGCCACAGCGGCGATGATAAGCATGGGGAGAAAAGAGAAAAAATAATACGATACGTTGTCGTTTGTCAGGCCGCCGCCCAGGCCGAACATGGCCTTGAGGTAGGCTCCCATATGGCCGAAGTCCTCCACGGCGAAGATGGCCCAGCTCACCAGTACCAGAAACAGGGTGTATAGGTGCTGGAGGGCGGCGGGAAGCTTCTGGAGGAGCTTGCCCAGGAAAGCCTTTTCCAAAATCAGCAGGACGGCGAAGTAGAGTCCCCAGATGAGGAAGTTCCAGCTCGCCCCGTGCCAGATGCCGGTGGCCGCCCACACCACCAGAAGGTTGAAAAACAGCCGGGGCTTGCTCACCCGGTTGCCCCCCAGGGGGATATAGAGGTACTCCCGGAACCAGGTGCCGAGGGAGATGTGCCACCGCCGCCAGAACTCGGTGACCGACTTGGCGATATAGGGGTAGTTGAAGTTGCGCATGAACTCGAAGCCCAGCATCCGGCCCAGGCCCACAGCCATGTCGGAGTAGCCGGAGAAGTCGAAGTAGAGCTGGAAAGCGAAAGCGGCCACGCCCAGCCATGCCCCAGCAGTGGTGAGCTCCCCGGCGGGGAGGGCCAGAATGGTATCCCACAGCTTGCCGATGTTGTTGGCCAGCAGGACCTTTTTCGCCAGGCCCACCACGAAGATCTGCACGCCGGAGGCAAACTGCTCGGGGGAGTGGGTGCGGTGGTCGATCTGGTCGCCCAGATCTTTGTATTTGATGATGGGACCGGCGATGAGCTGGGGGAAGAGTGTGACGAAGGTGCCGAAGTTGACGAGGCTGCGCTGCACCTTGGCGTCGTCCCGGTACACGTCGATGGTGTAGCTCATGGTCTGGAAGGTGTAGAAGGAGATGCCGATGGGCAGGCTCAGACCCAGTTTGGGCATAAAGCTGAGGCCCATCCCCGCCAGAGAACCGGCGATGAAGTCCCAGTATTTGAAGAAGAACAGCAGCGCCAGGTTGAAAAAGACAGAGGAGGCCACCACCCACCGGGCTTTCCGATCCTCGCCCCGCCCCTTGAATTTTTCCACCAGCAGGCCGTGGGTGTAGTCGATGGCAATGGAGAGGAACATGATGAGGATATACACCGGCTCTCCCCAGGCGTAAAAGACCAAGTTCACCGCCAACAGCACCAGATTGCGTAATTTTAATGGTGTAATATAGTAAAGCAATAATACAATGGGGAGATAGGTAAAGAGGAAAAATACACTGGAAAAGACCATGGGGCACCCCCGCGTTGACAAAATAATTTCAGAGGACGAAATGTGAGGAAAAAATTGGAGCAGTGCCGAAGAGTGAATCAGGGGCGCCCGGCGAGCGGGCGCCCCTGGCATGATAGCACGAAATGTTTACTTTGTACAGCTGTTGAAAGCGGTTACGGCGCTGTCCACACCGTCGGCGATGGCGAACATGACGTAGTCGCCGCTGGTGACCAGCTTGTAGTTCTCCACCAGCTCCAACTGGGCGGGGAGATACTGCTTCCACTGCGCCACCAGGTCGGCCTGCCGCTTGGCGATCCCGGCCTTCACGGTGTCCATCTTGCCGGCCTTGACCTTGGCGATGAAGAACTCGGTGGACTGGACGTTCATCATGGGCGTCTTGGCCACGTACTCCTCCAGGTCGGCGGCAGAGATGCCGTAGAGAGAGGAGAGCAGATCATCGTCCAGATCCATCAGCCCGGGAAGCTCCAGCTCAGCGGAGACCTTGTCCCAAATGGTGGAGACGCTCACGTTCTGGGCTGCGCCGCTGTCGGGAGCGGCCGAGGGCTTCTGGGTGGCGGAGGGCTTTTGAGTTTCAGCGGGCT
>OWID01000247.1_pt1 | contig 23165 bp, 18 predicted proteins | sample 1732661 | NCBI WGS metagenome assembly OWID01 (sample SAMN05065739, study PRJEB22554) | human gut metagenome | biome: ENVO:2100002; feature: ENVO:00000062; material: ENVO:00002003 | host: Homo sapiens | place: USA
GCAGCGTCAGATGTGTATAAGAGACAGGCCTGTTTGCCGTTCGGCTATTGTACTGCCTTCTCAGCAGCAGCTGTTCCCGCAGCCGTTGTTGCAGCCACAGCCACCACAGCCGCAACCGCCCCAGCTCCCGCCGCCGCAGCAGCAACAGAGCAGGATAATGATCAGAATGATCCACAGGCAGCCGCCGCCGCCAAAGCCACAGCCATTATTGCACCCCATATGAAGTACCTCCTGGTTTGATGATGGAAACCAGAGGCGGAGCGGTGGGAGTACCGCCGTTCCGGCCCGGTCTCACTTCATACTATGCCGGGGACGCAGAGGGGTGCTTGGTACAAATTCTTTTTATTCCAGCTCAAAGGCGCCGGTATAGAGCTGATAATAGAGTCCGTGCTGCCGGATGAGATCCTCGTGGTCGCCCCGCTCTACAATGCGGCCGTGATCCAGCACCATAATGGCATCAGAGTTGCGCACAGTGGATAGCCGGTGGGCAATGACAAAGACGGTGCGGCCGGTCATCAGGGAGTCCATGCCCCTCTGGACGATGGCCTCAGTGCGTGTGTCAATGGAGGAGGTAGCCTCATCCAGGATCATCACCGGGGGATCGGCCACAGCGGCCCGGGCAATGGCGATGAGCTGCCGCTGGCCCTGGGACAGGTTGGCGCCGTTGCCGGTGAGCATGGTGTCGTACCCCTGGGGCAGGCGGCGGATAAAGTCGTCTGCGTTGGCCAGCACGGCGGCGGCCTCGACCTCCTCGTCGGTGGCGCTCAGATTGCCGTAGCGGATGTTTTCCCGCACGGTGCCGGTAAAGAGGTTGGTATCCTGGAGCACAATGCCCAGGGAGCGGCGCAGATCCGGCTTATGAATATCGTTGATGGAGATGCCGTCATAATGGATCTTGCCGTCCGCGATGTCGTAGAAGCGGTTGATCAGGTTGGTAATGGTGGTCTTGCCCGCGCCGGTGGCGCCCACGAAAGCCAGCTTCTGGCCGGGCTTGGCGAAAAGGCTGATGTCGTGGAGGATGGTTTTGCCCTCCTCATAGGCGAAGTCCACATCATCAAAGCGCACGTCGCCCGCCAGCTTGGTATAGGCGAAGCTCCCGTCCTCCTGGGGAACCTTCCAGGCCCACAGATTGGTGCGCTCACTGGTTTCCTGGAGGGCGCCGTCCTTGTTATAGGAGACGTTGACCAGGGTGACGGTGCCGTGATCCTCCTCGGATGGCTCATCCATCAGGTCAAAAATCCGTTGAGCACCGGCCAGAGCCATGACCACAGAGTTGAGCTGCTGAGAGATCTGGCTGATTGGGTTGGTCAAACTCTTGGAGAGCTGGAGGAAGGATGCGATGACACCCAGGGTAATACCGCCCCCCAGGCCATTGAGGGCCAGCGCTCCGCCCACCATGGCGATGACCACATATTGGATGTTGCCAATGTTGATGAGGATGGGCATGAGGATATTGGCGTACTTGTTGGCCTTATAAGCGCTTTCAAACAAGGCGTCATTCACACGGTCAAAGCCCTCCTGGGCCTCCTCCTCGTGGCAGAAAACCTTGACCACCTTCTGGCCGTTGATCATTTCTTCGATATAGCCGTTCAGATCGCCCAGCTTCACCTGCTGGCGGACGAAGTAGCGGCCGCTGCGTCCGGCCAGGAACCGGGTCACCAGCAGCATGCACACGATGCACACGATTACCACGCCAGTGAGAGTGAGGTTGAGTACAACCATGCTGACAAAGGTGACCACGATCATCATCAGGGAATTGATTACCTGGGGAATGCTCTGGGAGAGCATTTGCCGCAGGGTATCCACGTCGTTGGTGTAGACGCTCATCACATCGCCGTGGGCGTGGGTGTCAAAATACCGGATAGGCAACGTCTGCATGTGGCCGAACAGATCGTCGCGGATCTTCTTCTGCACGCCCTGGGAGATGGTGACCATCAGGCGGTTGTAGGCCAGGGCGCACAGGGCGCCCACCACATAGAGGCAGGCCATCAGGAGCAGAGCGTGGAGCAGGCCGGTGAACACCGGGTGTTCCATGGCCAGCAGAGGCGTGATATAGTTGTCGATCAGGGCGCCCAGGAAGATGGAGCCGGCCACAGAGGCCACCGCGCTGACCAGGATGCATACCAGCACCAGAAAAAAGCGGATCAGGTAGCCCCGGCCCACATAACTGAGCAGGCGCCGGACCGTGTGGGACTTTTTCTTCGGCATCTTATTCATCCTCGCTCCCTCCCTTCGTCTGGGATTCATAAATTTCCCGGTAGATCTCACAGCTCTGGAGCAGCTCGCCGTGGGTGCCCATGGCGGAAATCCTTCCGCCATCCATCACCAGGATTTTGTCCGCGTCCTCGATGGAAGAGATACGCTGGGCAATGATAAACTTGGTGGTGTCGGGGATCTCCTCCCGGAACGCCTTGCGGATCAGTGCGTCGGTTTTGGTGTCCACGGCGGAGGTGGAATCATCCAAAATCAGAATCTTCGGCTTCTTCAGCAGGGCCCGGGCGATACACAGGCGCTGCTTTTGGCCGCCGGACACATTGGAGCCGCCCTGCTCAATATAGGTATCGTACTTGTCGGGGAATTCCTGGATAAAGGGGTCAGCCTGGGCCAGCTTGCATACCCGGACCATCTCCTCATCGGTGGCGTCCTTCTTACCCCAGCGCAGGTTCTCCTTAATGGTGCCGGAGAACAGCACGTTCTTCTGGAGCACCATGGCCACCTGCTCCCGCAGGGCGTCCATGTCGTAGTCCCGCACATCCACACCGCCCACCAGGATGCGGCCCTCGGTAGCGTCGTACAGCCGGGGAATAAGCTGCACCAGAGTGGTCTTGGAGGTGCCGGTGCCGCCGAGAATGCCCACCGTCTCACCGGACTTGATGTTCAGGTTGACGTTTTTCAGGCACTCCTTACTGGGGTCCTTGGCGTAGCTGAAGCTGACGTTCTCAAAGACTACAGAGCCGTCCTTGACCTCCTCCACCGGATTCTCCCCGTTGCGCAGGTCGCTCTCCTCGTTGAGCAGCTCGGTAATACGCTCGGCGGAGGCGCGGGCCAGGATGATCATGACCAGCACCATGGAGAGCATCATCAGGCTCATGAGGATCATCATGATATAGCTGAACATACTGGTGAGCTGCCCCACATCCATGCTGCCGCCCACTACCAGATGGGCGCTCAGCCAGGACACGGTCAGAATACACGCATAGACGCACAACTGCATGAGCGGCATGTTGAAGGCGATGAGCTTTTCCGCCTTGGAAAAGTCCATATAGATCTCCTGGGAGACCTTCCCGAATTTTTCCTTCTCGTGCTCCTCACGCACAAAGGACTTCACCACCCGGATGCCAAGCAGGTTTTCCTGTACCACATTGTTCAAGTGATCATACCGCTTGAACACCCGCTCAAAGATGGGGTGGGCTCCGGTCATAATAAAGAACAGGCCCAGGCCCAGGATGGGGATCACCACCAGGAAGACCAGCGCCAGTCTGGGGTTGATGGTAAAGGTGAGCACCCATGCACAGATAAGCATGATGGGACAGCGCACAGCGATGCGGATGATCATCATAAAGGCCATCTGTACGTTGGTCACATCGGTGGTCAGACGGGTAATGATACCGCCGGTGGAGAATTTGTCGATGTTGGAAAAGGAAAATTTCTGAACATTCTGATACATCTCCCGGCGCAGATTGCGGGAGAAGCCGGTGGCCGCCCGGGCGGCATAACGGCCGGACAGGGCGCCCAGCAGCAGAGCCGCCAGGGCCATGAGGACCACAATGCCGCCGTAGTAGAAAATACGTTCCATATTTCCCGCCTCAACGCCCTGGGTCAGCAGACGACCTGTCATCATGGGAATCAGGACATCAAAGGCCACCTCGCCGATGACAAAGATCGGCGTCAAAATCGTGTCCTTTTTGAACTCCTGAATACAGCTCACAAGTCCGCGTTTTTTCTTCATGCACATTCCTCCTCGGGGATTGATTCGCTTGCTAACTGTTAGCATCCTCACAGTCTTTGCCGCAGGTGCACCCGGCCGGAAGTACAGACGGCTCCATTAGGTTCTGCTTCATTTTTGCGATGGTCATCATGAACTGCTGCAACTCCTCAGCGCCGATTCCCTTGGTCAGCGCCGCCTCTACCTGTGTGATGCGCGAGGCAATCTGCTGGTTCAGGGCCTCCGCTTTCGGCGTTGCCATCACCTGCTTGAGCCTGGCGTCACGGGATACGGAGCACCGCATCACAAATCCCTCCTCCTCCAGGCGCTTCAGCAGCCTGGACGCGGTAGAGCGGCGGATATAAAACGCCTCCTCCAGATCCTTCTGAAAGATTTCCTGATCCCGATTATGGCACAGAAATCCCAGAAGCATCCCCTGCATCTCGGTAAAAGCATCGCACTCCGGCTGGCCGGAGAGCTCCCAGACCTTGCGCCGGATCAGATTGGACAGCGCCTTGACCTCGTAACCCGCATGGCGTTCTTGCCTCATTCAGACACCCCCCTTCCATGCAAGCTATTTTACAGAGTTTATTTTAGTTATCTTGCTAACAGTTGTCAATGGGCAACATTTACAAAAAGACCCTCCGGTAAACCGGAGGGTCTTTCCATTCAGCTCAGCCTGTCCACGGTGACGCCGTTCATCACCGCCTGAAATACGGCTTTGTCCATGCCGCTGCTGGCAGCCGTCCTGTCCAGCAGGATGCCGCTGCCGTCCTTCAGAGGGGCCGACAGTGCGAAATAGGACAGATAGGCCACCTGGGCCCGCAGGAAGGGGCTACCTGTCAGCTTGGCCTGCTCCGCAGCGTTGAGCACACCAAACTCCACGCTCTTGCCCACGGCATTGGCCCAGGAGAAGTCAGGCGACGCCCCGCTGTCCGAGTAGCCCAGCGCCCGCAGAAGAAAGGTCATGTACTCCCCTGCCGAGAGCTGTGCATCCGGTCCAAAGTAGCGCTGTCCACCGGCACTGACGTTGTTGCCCTTGGTATAGCCCTTCTCATAGGCATAGGCCACATAGCGGTCGCACCAGGCAGGGGTGTCCGCAAAGGGGTTGGCCGCTGTGCTGCTCAGCGCAGCCCCCTCCTCCCCGATCAAACGCAGGAACATGACCAGTCCCACGATACGGGTGGGAGCCTGCTCCAGATCATACCCGGAGCCGTAGGCCGTTCCAGTGCCCTGGAACAGCCCCATCTGCTTTAATGCGTCGGCCAGAGCATTGTAGTCCAGCCCCGCTCCGGAGGACACGGTATAGAAGCCCTCTACGCCCAAAACCGCAGTATCAGAGGTGATTGTCACTGCCGCTGTGGTATTTTCGGCCGCTAAGACGCGGTGACGTGCGGTCAGCGCGGTGCCGGAGGCCACGGTCTGCCCCACCGTAATATCCACCACACTGCCGCCGGAATAGGACACGGTTCCGCTTCCAGCCAGGAGCAGCAGCCCGGAACCGGCAGGCAGGCTGACCACGTCTCCCCTTTTAAAGCGGAAATCCGTGATTGAGGCGGCATAGCTCTGTTCTCCACCTGCCCGGGCCAGATAACCGCTGTGCCTGGCATTCAGATCCGCCAGCACAGAGTCGTAGACGGTCTTTGTCTGCTCCGCGATGCGTGTCTCCGCCTGCCGCAGTACGTCCGGAATATAAGTGTCGTTCAGGTAGCCCTGCGTTACAAGGCTCTCCCCTGTTCCCGTATCGGCGGCATATACTGCCGCACAGCCTATCAGGATGACCAGGGCAAGCAGGCCAACGGCAAGTCTCTTCATGGTACCTCCGAAATCATATAGCTCAGCGCCAACAGGCTGTCGGCAAAGTGGACGTTCTCAATCACTATGTCCGGCGCGTCCACCGTCAGCTCAATATTGGTGAAATTCCAGATTCCTTTCACGCCGGAGGCCACCAGCCGACCGGCGATCCGGTTGGCCACGCTCCGGGGAACCGTCAGCACCCCGATGCTGGCCGGATGCTGGCCCAGATACTCCTCCAACTGGTCCACGTGGTGGACCGGCACCCCGGAGAGTCTCTGCCCAACCACATCCGGCGCCACATCAAAGGCGGCCGAAAGCGCCACACCGGAGCGCTCGAAGTGAAAGTTTTCCATCAGGGCCCGGCCCAAGTTGCCCGCCCCCAGAATGACCGCGTTGTGGCCGCGGTTCATACCCAGAATGTCGGAAATCTCCCCCCGCAGATTTTCAATATTATAGCCGTAGCCCTGCTGGCCGAACCCGCCGAAGCAGGAGAGATCCTGCCGGATCTGTGAGGCGGTCAGCCCCATGGATTTGCCCAGCGCGTTGGATGAAATGCGCTCCACACCGGCCAAATAGAGGTCGTTCAGGTGGCGGTAGTACCGTGGGAGGCGACGTATCACCGCACTGGACACTTTATCTTTTTTCATAGCTCCATCACTCTTCTTCTTGTTCCAAAGCGGTACCGCACGTAACTCGCCCGTTCCGCTGCAAGATTCCTATTCAGTTTACTCGAAAGAGGGGACGATGTCAACGTTCTTTTCCCTGGAACCGCCTTCCGGTCCGGTGCATAGAGTGAGGAAAAGGAGGAATGCCAATTGGCCTCGATTGGAACCATTGTCACCCGCGTATATACCTCCCGGGCCCAGCTCCCGGTGCCGGGCGCTACTGTAGCGGTGACGCAGAGGGCGGGCGGCGGGCGGCATACGCTGCTGGCCTTACGGGTGACGGACGAAAACGGACGCACCGCGCCGATCCGCGTCGCCACACCCGAGCCGTCTGCCAGTGAATCCCCAGGGACAGAGTCCCCCTTCGCCGTCTGTGACATCTGGGTGGAGGTACCGGGCTATGAGATGCTTCTGGTGGAGAATGTCCAGGTCTTTCCTAATACGGAAACACTACAGGAGCTGGAGCTGATTCCCCTGCCGGAGCAGACCTCGTCGTCTACCCGGGGGGAGATCGTGGATATTCCACCCCAGGATCTGTAAGGAGGTACCCCCATGCCGACCACACCTGTAACGCCCTATGTCCCACAATACATCACCGTGCATCTGGGCGCCCCCAGCGCCGCTGCGGAAAATGTGACGGTTTCCTTCCCGGAATACGTTAAGAATGTGGCCTCCAGCGAGATCTATCCCACCTGGGAGCCGGCGGCTATCCGGGCAAACATCCTGGCGATCATTTCGTTTGCCCTCAACCGGGTATATACCGAATATTACCCCAGCCGCGGCTACCCCTTCAACATCACCGCCAGCACGGCCTACGACCAGAAATTCATCAAAGGGCGCAACATTTTTGAGAACATCAGCCAGATGGTGGATGAGATCTTCAATTCCTACATACGGCGCACCGGCTTTGTGGAGCCCCTGGCAGCCAAATTTTGCAACGGCACCACCACCACCTGCGACGGTCTCTCCCAGTGGGGCAGCCAGGCCATGGCAGAGCAGGGCGCCGACTCCGTCACCATCCTGCGAAACTATTATGGCGACAATATCGAGATCGTGAACAATGCTCCTGTCATGGGTATCCGCAGCTCCTACCCCGGAACTCCGGTGCGGCTGGGCGACCGGGGGGAGCCGGTGGTGCGCATCCAGACCATGCTCAACCGCATCTCCCGCGATTACCCCGCTATTCCGAAGGTTCAGCCGGTGGACGGGATCTTCGGAGCGTCCACCGAGCAGTCGGTCATCAAATTCCAGCAGATTTTCAGCCTGACGCCGGACGGAGTCGTTGGAAACGCCACCTGGTATAAGCTGGTCTTTCTGTACGTGGGCGTTCTGGAATTGGCGGAGCTGGTCAGCGAGGGTCAGACCTTCTACACCACCTTGGTGCCCGTCAACCGCCCCGATACCATTTCCCTCGGCGACACCGGAGAAAATGTCAAGGTAATACAGTACCTTCTCTCTGTGGTGGCGGAGTTTTATAATAACATCCCCCCGGTGGCTGTGGACGGGATTTTCGGGCAATCCACCCAAAACGCAGTCCTGGCTCTTCAACAGATGGCTGGTCTGTACCAAGACGGCGTTGTAGGCGAGGACACCTGGGCCGCACTCTACCGATTTTATGTCGGCATAGTGGATACCATGAGCCAATATACCAATGTCATCCCAGAGCAGTTCCGGCCGGAGCTTCCCGAGAGCGAAGCCACCAGCCTGACCCAGTACCCCGGCCAACCCATGACACTGGGCAGCACCGACGAGAGAGGAGAAGACGCCACATGATTCGCTCCCAACTCCACCTGATTGGACAGCCCGTACGCAGCCTCCAAACCATGCTGCGCACCATTTCTTTCGCTTACCCCTTCCTCCCCCGTCTCACGCCGGACGGAATTTTCGGCGAACGCACCCTAGAGGCCGTCATGCTCTTTCAGAGGGAATTTTTCCCTCCGGTCACCGGACAGGTAAACCAGGCCACCTGGGACGCTATCGTTTCCTTGTATCACCAGGTGGTTTCCCGCCTCACTCCGCTGCCCACCCGCAGCTTTCCAAGTCCAGAGTTTTCCGTCGCACCGGGTGAGGCCAGCGTTCATCTTAACCTGGTGCAGTCCATGTTCTGCGGGCTGTCTCGGGTCCTGAACGGCGTGGAAACCTGTGATGTCTCCGGGGTAAACAATGCCGCCACCGAGCACAACATCAAGTGGATTCAACATCTGAATCACCGTCCGGAAACCGGGACGCTGGATCAGGAGAGCTGGAATACCCTCAGCCGCCTCTATACTATGTTTGTCACCAGCGCCCAGTCGCCCTGGACTACGCGGCCTGAGCTTTTTATGCCCTGACGCGGCATATATGTGTAAGGTGGGTGCCCTGTCCATAGCAGGGCACCCACCTTGTCTACAGTTTCAACTACAGGTTACAGTACCAGACTGGGAGCTGCATAGGTGCGGCCCGCCAGCTCACTGTTGAGCATGTAGAGGCCTTTGGCATCGTCGCCGTAGAGCTCCATCTTTTTGATCATATCCTCGGCGGTCTTCTCCTCCTCGCCCTGCTCTTTGACAAACCAATCCAGGAACTGCATGGTGCGGAAGTCCTTGACCTCATAGGCTGCATCGTAGATCGTGTGAATCAGATTGGTGACATACTGCTCATGGGCCAGGCCGGCCTTGAGCACCTCCAGCCTGCCGTTGGGGGCGGCGGTGGGCCTGGCAATGCCCTCCAGCACCGGGCGGTGGCTGTTGTTCTGGAGATACTGGAACATAAGCATGGCGTGATCCCGTTCCTCCTGCGCCTGCACCTTGTACCAGTTGGCGAAGCCGTCCAGTCCCTCGTCCTCGAAGTAGGCGGAGAACTCCAGATACAGGTAAGCGGAGTAGAACTCCTTATTGATCTGCTCGTTCAGCAGAGAGGCAACTTTTTCGTTCAGCATAATAAATACACTCCTTTCTCATCTGGATGGCATAAGAATACCACGGATTTTATTCTGTTACAACTGTAAATTCCACTCAGAAATTCCTCTGCGCCCTAACAATGGCCGTAGGCAACAGAGGACAGGATACCGGTTAAAACAGTCCGTCGAACAGGGTAATCTGACTCGTATCCGGCATGGCCCAGGGGCGGCCGCGCCGTCCCTGGGGTCCCGTTTCCCTCCATCTGGCGGGACGAAATCAATTCGCCCCGCCATCGAGGTTTTGCCTGCGGCAAAACGCTCGGACGCTACAGGCAGCGGACGGCATGCCGGTTAAAACAGTCCGTCGAACAGGGTAATCTGACTCGTATCCGGCATGCCGTCCAGAGCACCAGCGGCCTTGAGCTGCTCGATGTGGGTCTTGGAGACCTTGGGACAGGCTGCGGAAAACTCCTCGATGGATATAAACCGCTTTCCCTCCCGCTGCTCCATGATAGACCAGGCCGCCGTCTCGCCCAGACCAGGCACAGAGGTGAAGGGGGGCAGCAGGCTTCCCTTCTCATTGTCTGGCAGGAAGTTGACCGCGTGAGAGCGGTAGAGATCCATGTGCTCAAAGGTGAACCCCCGCAGATAGAACTCATAGACCACCTCAAGGGTGACCAAAATATCCTCCTCCACGGGAGAGGGCTTCTCCTTGCTCTCAATCTCCCGCATTTTAGCCTTACACACATCCATCCCCTGGCACATGAAGGTGGCGTCGAAGGCCTTGGCCCGGATGGAGAAGAAGGCGGCGTAGAAGGCCAGGGGGCGGTGGACCTTGAACCAGGCGATGCGGAAGGCCATCATGACATAGGCCACCGCGTGGGCCTTGGGGAACAGGTACTTGATCTTCTTGCAGGAGCCGATGTACCAGTCGGGTACGCCGGCGGCCCTCATCTCCTCCTCCGCCCCATCCGGCAGGCCCCGGCCCTTACGCACCGACTCCATGATCTTGAAGGCCCGCTTCTCCGGCATGCCGCAGGAGATGAGGAAGAGCATGATGTCGTCGCGGCAGCCGATGGCCTGGCCGACCGGGACGCCCTGATCCACAATCAGATCCCGGGCGTTGCCCAGCCACACGTCGGTTCCGTGGGAGAAGCCGGACAGGCGCAGGAGGATGTCAAACTCGTGGGGCTGGGTGTCCACCAGCATGCCGCGGGTGAACTTGGTGTTGAACTCCGGGATGGCCACGGCGCCGGTTGGGCCCAGGATGGGGTCGTCCACGAAGCCCAGCACCTCAGAGGAGGTGAAGATGCTCATGGTGTCCCGGTCGTCCAGAGGGATCTTTTGCGGATCCACCCCGGTGAGATCCTGGAGCATGCGGATCATGGTGGGATCATCGTGGCCCAGCATGTCCAGCTTGAGCAGGTTGGACTCCATGGAGTGATATTCGAAGTGAGTGGTAATGATGTCGCTGTTGGGATCGTCGGCGGGGTGCTGCACCGGACAGAAGTCGTAGATCTCCCGGTTCTGGGGGATGACCACCATGCCGCCGGGGTGCTGGCCGGTGGTGCGCTTGACGCCGGTGCAGCCCTGGGCCAGCCGGTTCTCCTCCGCCCGGTTTACCGTCCTTCCCCGCTCATCCATGTACTTCTTGACATAGCCGAAGGCGGTCTTTTCCGCCACGGTGCCGATGGTGCCCGCCCGGAACACGTGGGTCTGCCCGAACAGCTCAAAGGTGTACCGGTGGGCGTTGGCCTGATATTCGCCGGAGAAGTTCAGATCGATGTCGGGCACCTTGTCGCCGCCGAAGCCCAGGAAGGTCTCGAAGGGGATGTTGAAGCCGTCCTTGGCGTAGGGCGTTCCGCAGACGGGGCACACCGCGTCTGGCATGTCCGCGCCGCAGCCGATCCCCTTCTCTTTGGCGGTGTCGAAGTCCGAGTGCTTGCACTTGGGACAGCGGTAGTGGGGCGGCAGGGAGTTCACCTCCGTGATACCCGACATGAAGGCTACCAGGGATGAGCCCACGGAGCCACGGGAGCCCACTAGGTAGCCGTGGGCCAGGGAGTCCTGCACCAGCTTCTGGGCCGACATATAAATGACGTCGTACTTGCACTTGATGATGTCGCCCAGCTCGGCATTGATGCGGTCCACCACGATTTTGGGCGGTTCCTCACCGTAAAGGGCTTTTGCTTTCCCCCAGACCAGGCTGGTCAGCTCCTCCGCTGAGTTCTCGATCTTGGGGGCGAACAGCCCCTGGGGCAGAGGCACTACGTCCTCACACCAGTCGGCTACCAGATTGGTGTTGCGCACCACCACCTCATAGGCCTTCTCCTTCCCCAAATAGGCAAACTCCTCCAGCATCTCGGTGGTGGTCTTGAAGTAGATGGGCAGAGACGAGTCGGCATCTTCAAAGCCCTTGGAGGCCAGCAGGACGTGGCGGTAGATCTCGTCCTCCGGGTCCAGGAAATGGACGTCGCCGGTGGCGCACACAGGCTTGTCCAGCGCCTCGCCCAGGGATACGATGGTGCGGTTGAAGTCCTTCAGCTCCTCCTGGCTCTGCACCATACCCTTGCGCAGCATGAAGGCATTGTTGCACAGAGGCTGAATCTCCAGGAAATCGTACCAGGAGGCAATGCGCTTAAGCTCCGCAAAGTCTTTTCGCTTTACAACTGCTTGAAACAGCTCTCCAGCCTCGCAGGCCGAGCCGATAATGAGTCCCTCCCGGTGCTGGTTGATCAGGCTCTTGGGCATGATGGGGTAGCGTTTGAAGTGGTCCAGGTGAGAGGCCGAGATGAGCTTGTAGAGATTGCGCAGGCCCAGTTGGTTCTTGGCCAGCACGATTAGGTGCTTGGGCTGGCGGCGGGCCTTGCCCCCGGTACGCAGCCTGGCCATAGCCGGATTGATCTGCTGGAGGGTATGTACACCCCTGTCCCGCAGCATCTCAAAGAAAGGTACCAGCATATAGCCCACCGTGGCCGCGTCGTCATAGGCCCGGTGGTGGTTGAAGGCAGGCAGATTCAGGTGCTCCGCCACGATGTCCAACTTGTGCTTGCCCAGCTCCGGCAGCAGGTTCTGGGCCAGAATCAGCGTGTCGATGGAGGTGCTGTCGAAGGGGCGGCCCATGCGGCGGCACCCCTCGGCGATGAAGCCCATGTCGAACTCCGCATTGTGGGCGGCCAGCGGGCGCTCCCCCACAAAGTCCAGAAAGGCATTTATGGCCTCCGCCTGGGAGGGGGCTCCCCTCAGCATCTCGTCGGTAATGCCGGTAAGCTCGGTGATCTCGCGGGTCAGAGGCCGTTCAGGATCAGCAAACGTGGAGAACTGCTCCACCACCTCCCCGTTCCGCAGTACCACCGCTCCGATCTCGGTGATTACATCCCGCCGCTTGTCCAGACCGGTAGTCTCAATGTCGAAACAGACGATATCGCCTGTAAAGTCTTGTTCCTTGTCCCCGTGTACCACCACCCGGTCGTCTACGTCGTTAATGAAGTACGCCTCCACGCCGTAAAGCACCTTGATCTTCTTGGCCGAGTGCCAGGCATCGGGGAATGCCTGGGCCACGCCGTGGTCGGTGATGGCGATGGCCCGATGGCCCCACGCTTCCGCCCGCTTGACCACGTTCTTGTCCGGCCCCGCCTTGGGGCTCACTTGGGTGAGGGCATCCATGGAGGACATGGTGGTGTGCAAGTGGAGCTCCACCCGCTTCTCCGGCGCGTCGTCGGTCTTCATGGGCTTGGCGCTCTCCATGATGGCGTAGGGCTCCAGCACCATGTCGCCAGTGAAGCGGTCGATGTTCAGCTTGCCCTGGATCACCAGATGCTGGCCCTTCTTCACCCCGTCCACAATGCCCTTCCCCTCGTCACCGGGGAAAAACTTGGACACCCGCACCGAGCCGGTATAGTCCGTCACATCGAAGCACACCACCCATGCGCCCCGCTTTTTCAGCTCCCGGTGATCCACGGCAAACACGTCTCCCTTGACGATGACGGTTCCCATGTCCAGCTCCAGGGTGCTCATGGGGATGCTCTCCCGCTTGATTTCGTGCTTGCCGTAGAGTAGCTTTCCTCTCGGGCCGCCGGAGGCCGCCTTTTTCTCCCGCGGGCTGGCAGTTTTGAGACCAGCCAGAGCTCTCCGGCGGATCTCCTCCGTGCGGCGGAAGGCCGCCATGGCATCCTCCTCCACCGGGGCGGCCGGGGGCGGCGGAGGAGGGGCGCTGGCCGCAGGAGCCGGTTCAGCCGCCACAGGAGCCGATGCGGGAGCAGTCGCGGCCGCCGCTCCCATCTCCAGCTCCACCCGCTCCACCCGGTAGGCCAAGGCCAGGCTCTTCTCGATCTGGTGCCGCAGGCCCTCCTCGGGCATTCGGGGGCACTCCACCTTGGCGCGGATAGAGCGGGCCGCCTTATCGATCACCGCCCCCGTGACCAGATAGCCGCCTGCCAGGGCCGCCAGCTCTTCACCGGGCCGCCAGGCGGAAAACAAATTCAAAAAGGGAATCTTCTGTGCCTGTGACATGGTTGAAACGCTCCTGCCTCCTCCGTCAAAGTTTCTCAATTAGTGTGAACAGCTCGTCCACCAGGGCCTCCTGGGGAACCTTTTTCACGATCTCTCCCTTGCGGAAGAGCAGGCCCTCCCCGTTGCCGCCGGCGATGCCCACGTCGGCGGCGGAGGCCTCTCCGGGGCCGTTGACCACACAGCCCATGACCGCCACGGTGATGGGCTTGTCCACGGCCTTAAGCCGCTCCTCCACCTGGGTGGCCAGGCCGATGAGGTCGATACGGGTGCGCCCGCAGGTAGGGCAGGACACCAGCTCCGGTCCCTCCTTCCGCACCCCGGCGGCCTTGAGGATGTCCCGGGCGGCGTATACCTCCTCCACCGGATCGGCGGAGAGAGAGACCCGCATGGTGTCCCCGATACCCATGGCCAGCAAGCCGCCGATGCCCACCGCGGATTTGAGGGTGCCCATGCGCAGGGTGCCGGTCTCCGTCACCCCAAGATGTAAAGGATAATCACTTTCCCGATTCATCAGGCGGTAGGCCGCCATGGTGGTGCGCACGCTGGAGGACTTGAGGGACACGCATATGTCGGTAAAGTCAAATTTCTCCAGCAGGCGGATATGTCCAAAGGCCGACTCCACCAGGGCCTCCGGCGTCACCCCGCCGTATTTGGCCAGGATGGGCTTCTCCAGGGAGCCGCCGTTGACTCCGATACGGATGGGAATCCCCTTTTGGCGGCAGGCGTCGGCCACCGCCTTCACCCGGTCCTCCCCGCCGATGTTGCCCGGATTGATGCGCACTTTGTCGCACCCGGCGGCCACGCACTCCAGGGCCAGCCGGTAATCGAAATGGATGTCCGCCACCAGAGGGATGGGGCTCCGCTCCCGAATGGCCCCCACCGCCCGGGCGGCGGCCAGATCGGGCACCGCCACCCGCACGATCTCGCACCCCGCCGCCGCCAGACGTTTGATCTGCTCCGCTGTGGCGGACACATCGTCGGTGCGGGTGTTGGTCATGGACTGAATGGTGACCGGAGCCCCCCCCCCGATGGGGACGCCGCCCACGCGAATCTGTCTGGTCATAGGACAAGCCTCCCTACAGGATCAATTTGTTTACGTCGCTGACGGCCACCACCACCATCAGGGCAATGAGACAGAAGAAGCCCGCCATATTGATATAGCCCAGGTACTTCTGGTCGATACGCCTGTGGGTGAAGAAGTGGTAAATGCCGCCCACGAGTAGGAAAAGAATCTGCCCGCCGTCCAGAGCGGGGATGGGCAACAGGTTCATCACCGCCAAATTAATGGCGATCAGCGCCACAAAGCTGAAAATATTGAGCAGAGCCCCGGCCATTCCGGCGGCAGCCGCCCCCTGCTGGCCCACCTCGCCGGCCATGGCGAAGATGCCGATGGGGCCGGCCATGTCGTTGAGGCTCACCGCGCCGCGGATCAGATCCCCCAGACTGAGCCATACCGTTCGCACGTAGTCGATAGACTGGTACCAGGCATTGCGCAGGGTGCCCAGGGGCCCGGCCTCCCGGAGCTCCCCCACCATGACTCCCCGCTTCAGGCTCTGCTGGCCGCTCTCGTCGGTGAGGGTACGGTAGGGCAGGTGCAGAGTGCCCAGATCGAGCCGCCGGCCGTCCCGGAGCACCTCGACGGCCACATTCTCCCCCGCCCGGCCCAGGAAAAGAATCGCATCGCTCTGGAAATAGATGCGGTGCCCGTCGATGCGGTAGAATTCGTCGCCGGGCAGCAGGCCGGTTTCCTGAATGTCCTCCGCCCCCGGCAGATAACCGCTGACCACCGGCGCGGACGGACTCCCCGCCACGGAAAAGAGCACCAGCAGGATCACCAGCCCCGTCACAAAATTCAAAAATGCTCCGGCCACCAGAATGATGAATTTTTTCCACGCCGGCTTACCGCTGAAGGACCGGGGATCGTCCGAGGCCTCCTCCTCACCCTCCATGGAGCAGAACCCGCCGATGGGCAGGGCCCGGAGAGAGTAGGCCGTCTCCCCCCTTGTCCTGGAGAGCAGCTTAGGGCCCATACCGATGGCGAACTCCTCCACCCGCACCCCCAGGGTCTTGGCCGCGATGAAGTGTCCGAACTCATGGATGGCGATGAGCGCGCCGAAGAGCAGGATGGTAATCAGGATGAACAGGATGGTCATAGCATCGCTCCTTACTCAGTGCGTATCGGGCCGGTGTCCCCGCACGGCCTCCCTGGCCGCCTGATCCGCGTCCAGAATGTCCCCCAGGGAGGGAAACTGCACCGCGGGAACCGCGGCCATGGCGTAGGCCACCTGCTCCGCAATGCCGGAGAAAGAGAGCTGTCCGGCCAGGAACTGCCCCACGGCCTCCTCGTTGGCCCCGTTGAGCACCGCCGTGGCGGTGCCGCCGGTGCGGGCGGCCTCCAGGGCCAGGGCCAGACAGGGGAACGCCACATAGTCTGGCGCATGGAAGGTCAGGGGCGGGCAGGACAGCAGGTCCAGCGGCTCTGCCACCGCCGCAACCCGGCCAGGCCAAGTCAGGGCGTATTGAATGGGCAGGCGCATATCGGGCACGCCAAGCTGCGCCAGCACCGCATGATCACAGTATTCCACCAGGGAATGGACTATACTCTCCCGGTGAATCACAATGGAGATTTTTTCCGGGGGCATGTGGTAAAGGCGCATGGCCTCAATAAATTCCAGCCCCTTGTTCATCATGGTGGCCGAGTCCACGGAGATCTTGGCCCCCATATTCCAGTTGGGATGGGCCAGAGCCTGCTCCACCGTCACTCCGGCAAGGTCCTCTCCTTTCCACCCCCAGAAGGGGCCGCCGGAGGCGGTCAGGATCAGGCGGCGCACCTCTCCCCTGTCCCGGCAACCCTGGAGACACTGGAAGATGGCGGAGTGTTCCGAGTCCACCGGCACCACTTGGGAGCCGCTCCATGCAGCCGCATCGCTCACCAGCTCCCCGGCGCACACCAGGGTCTCCTTGTTGGCCAAGGCGATGCGCTTACCAGCCCGGATGGCGGCCAAAGTGGGACGGAGTCCCACGATCCCCACCACGGCGGTGAGCACTGTGTCCGCCGTCTCCAGGCTGGCCGCCTCCAGCAGTCCCTCCATCCCCTCCGCCACGCGGATGGGCGTGTCAGCCAGGCGCAGGCGCAGGGACGCGGCGGCCTCCGGGTCCATCATCACCGCCAGCTCCGGCTGGAAGCGGCGGCACTGCTTCTCCATCTGCTCCACGTCCCGGTTGGCCGTTAAGGCGGCCACACGCATGCCACAGGCGGCAATCACGTCCAGTGACTGCCGCCCGATGGAGCCAGTGGAGCCCAGCAGAGAAATACAGCGGTTTTGTTCCATGCTATGCTCCTCCCACGGCGGGCAGGAACCGGAGCAACAATTCGATCAGGGGCGCGCAGAAGATCACGCTGTCAAACCGGTCCAGCACGCCGCCGTGTCCGGGAAAAATGTTGCCGAAATCCTTGATTCCGTACTGCCGCTTGATATAGGAAAATGACAGGTCGCCCATCTGGGAGATGGCGCTGCCCAGGGCTCCGTAGAGGGCCAGGTACAGGTAGTTCACAGTATAGCCGAAGGCGAAGCGGAGCAGCACGCCGTACAGTACCGTGCACACCACCGTCCCCACAAAGCCGCCCACGGCCCCCTCCACCGTCTTTTTAGGAGAGAGCTCCGGCGCCAGCTTGTGCCTGCCGAAAGCCATGCCCGCAAACAGTGCGAAGGCATCGCTGATAAAGGCCGCCACCAGGGGCAGGATGAGCAAAGGCTCCCAGTGCTCCATCTGGCGAATGCGCAGGAAGGAGGACAGGAAGAAGGGGATCACCACAGTCAGGAAAAAGGCGCCTCCCAGCTTCTCCAGAGACAGGCGCTTGTGGCTTGCGATGGCCTCTGCAAAGAGAAGCACCACATACACGAACAGGCCGCACAGCGCGGGCAGAGGCCGCCCGTCATAGTAGACCCAGAAGGGAATCAGCCCGGCCAGTATGATGGAGTAGCCGGAGATGCGGGTATGCTTCAAAAAGCCGGTGGACCAGAGCACCTCATGCACCGCGATCATGGACAGCCCGGCAATGAGGAGGCACAGAGCCCAAGGATACGCGGGAGAAATCAGGTAAAACAGCACCAGCAGGAGCGGGATGAAAATAACCGCCACCATGATTCGCTTACCCACTCAGACACCTCCAAAACGGCGGGAACGGCCCTGGTAGGCCGCCAACGCCCTATGCAGCTCCTCTTTAGAAAAATCGGGCCACAGTACGTCAGTAAAATAGAATTCCGCATAGGCGGACTGCCACAGCAGGAAGTTGGAAATGCGCACTTCCCCGCTGGGGCGGATCACCAGATCCGGGTCGGGTACACCATTGGAGCAGAGGTATTCGGAAAACAGCACCTCGGTCAGCTCCTCCGGTTTCCGTCCTCCCGCCGCACAGTCTGCGGCGAAACGCCGGGCGGCCCGAACGATCTCGTCCCGTCCCCCATAGTTGAAGCAGACGTTGACCTGCATCCCCTCATACCGCTCGGAAATCTCGCTGGTTTTCCGGCACATATCCTTGAGCTCCTGAGGCAGCGGCTCCAGATCACCAAAAAAGTGGAGCTTAATTTTGTCCTTCTCCATCTTTTCGATGGACTCCAGCAGATACTTTTTCAGCAGGCCCACGATGGCGGAAACCTCCTCCAGCGGGCGCTTCCAGTTCTCCGTGGAAAAGGCGTACACTGTAAGGTACTCCAGTCCGATCTTCTGACAATAGGTGGCGATGCTGCGGAAAGTCTCTGCCCCCGCGGCGTGCCCCGCCGTACGAGGCAGGCCACGGCGCTTGGCCCAGCGGCCGTTTCCGTCCATGATGATTGCCACGTGGCGGGGCAGGCGGTCAAAATCCACCTGTGCCTCCCCGCTCTCTTTCGTTTTTAAGAATGACATAGTTTATCCTACCCGGTCCCATAAAATTCCGGTGCGGGACATCCAGGTGTCCCGCACCGTGAGGTCTATCTGCTTTACAGGCTTAGACCGCCATCAGCTCTGCCTCTTTTTTGGCAGTGAGCTCGTCGATTTGCTTGCAGCGTTTTTCGGTCATGTCCTGGAGCTCCTTCTCATAGTCCTTCCGGTCGTCCTCGGTAATCTCCGACTTCTTTTCCATGGCCTTAAACTTTTCCATGGCATCCCGGCGGATATTGCGGATGGCCACCTTGCCGTTTTCGCCGTACTTCTTGACCTGCTTCGTCAGCTCCTTGCGGCGTTCCTCCGTGAGCTGCGGAAAGGCAAGGCGAATTACTTTACCGTCATTCTGTGGATTGATGCCGAGATCGGAGGTCTGGATGGCCTTTTCAATGGCCTTGAGCAGGGTGCTATCCCAAGGCTGGATCATCAGGCTCCTGGGGTCTGGGGAGGAGATAGCCGCTACCTGGTTCAGAGGCGTGGGAGCACCGTAGTAGTCCACGGTGATCTTGTCCAGCACAGCGGCGTTGGCGCGGCCGGCCCGGACGCTGGCGAAATCGCTCATGACCACGTCAATGGTCTTCTGCATCTTTGCATCGAATTCCTTGTTGACTTCCTTCATATCACGGTTCCTCCTTGACAATGGTTCCAATTTTCTCTCCCATAACGACCCGCAGGATGTTCTCCGGGTCCTTCAACGCAAACAGAACCACCGGGATCTTGTTATCCATGGACAGGGACGTGGCGGTGGAGTCCATCACCTGCAGGTGCTGGGCCAGCACATCGTCATAAGTGATGGTGTCATACTTGACCGCAGAGGGGTCCTTCTTCGGGTCGGCGCTGTAGACGCCGTCAATGTTCTTAGCCAGCAGAATGGCATCCGCGTCGATCTCCGCGGCCCGCAGCACCGCGGCCGTGTCAGTGGAGAAAAACGGGTTGCCGGTGCCGCAGCCAAAGATCACGACCCGGCCCTTCTCCATGTGCCGGATGGCTTTGGAGCGGATGTACGGCTCGGCCATGGCGCGCATCTCGATGGCGGTCTGCACCCGCACGTCCACGCCCTTCTGCTCCAGCACGTCGGCCACGGCCAGGGCGTTGATGGTAGTGGCCAGCATACCCATGTGGTCGGCGCGGGTGCGCTCCATCCGGTCGCCGCCGTCCTTGACGCCGCGCCAGAAGTTGCCGCCGCCCACCACGATGCCGATCTGCACGCCACAGGCTACGCACTTCTTGATCACGTCGCACACACTGCCGATCACGTCGAAGTCCAGGCCACGGCTGGCCTCTCCGGCCAGCGCCTCGCCGCTCAATTTCAAAAGGACCCGCTTATACTGCGGTTCACTCATACGTTCAACCCCTTTATACGGTATTCAGTCCCTTTTATTTTAATATAGTTTTCCACGTTTGCCTAGGGGTTAGGCCAAAGTTTTTACAAATTATTCGTAATCGGAGTTTTGCCGCTCACCCGTTGAAGGGACATCCTCCGGCCAAGCCTCCAGCTTCGCCCGGAAAGAGATCCGCCGGGGCGTCTCCATATCGTCGAACTGGACCAGGTGGGCTCCCCGGTTCAGGTCCACGTCCAGCACCCGGCCCAGCCCGAACACGAAATGCCGCACCCTCTGGCCCACCGGAAGGAGCACCGCGCTGTCGTCCGGGGGCAGGGCGCGGTTGCTGCTCTCGGCGTACCCCCTGGCCGCCTTCAGCAGGCCCTCCTGGGGCTCCGGTACGGGGATGAATGTCCCCCACATGTCCAGCAGGAACCGGGAAGGGTAGCGGGGTGAGCCGTCGAAATTCGTCCCGTCCGCCTCGGACAGGTACAGCCCCTTCTCTGCCCGTGTAACCGCCACAAAGGCCAGCCTCCGCTCCTCCTCCATTCCCTGACGGGTGCGCACCTTCCGTGAGGGGAAGATCCCTTCGTTCATGCCGCACAGGAACACATAGGGGAACTCCAGCCCCTTGGCCGCATGGACGGTCATCAGCTTCACACGGTCCCCCACCTCCCCGGTGTCGCTATTGGTAAAGAGGGCCACGTGGGACAGGTAGTGCTCCAGGGTACATTCCTCGCCGCAGGTGGTCTCATACTCATAGACCGCCTGCTTCAGCTCGGCCAGATTGTCCAGCCGGTCCTGGCTTCCCTCGGTGCGGAGCATCATCTCGTAGCCGCTCTCGTTGAGCACGGCGGACAGCACCTCTGAAACTGGCCGCCCCTCGCATTCGGTGGAAAGCCCCTCGATCAACGACACAAAAGACCGGGCCCGCGTCCCCTTAAACAGGGGCTCGTCCAGGCACTCCTGCAGGGCGCGGTATAGAGGGCAGCCCTGCCGCGCCGCGTACTCCTCCAGAAAGGCCATCCGCCGCTTGCCCAGGTTACGCCTAGGTGCGTTGGCGATGCGCCGAAAGGACAGATCGTCCCGGTAGGCGAGCATACGCAGATAGGACAGGGCGTCCTTGATCTCCATCCGGCTGAAAAAAGGCACGCCGCTGTAGATGGTATAGGGGATCTTCTCCCGGAGCAGGACCTCCTCTACCGGCCGGGTAACGTAGTGGGCCCGATAGAGCACCGCCATGTCCCGGTAGGGCACTTCCCTCTCCCGCAGCTTGGCTATCTCCCCCGCTATCCATCCGGCCTCCGTCACCGGGTTCTCCCCGAAATGGCATAGGACGGGCCCGCCGGATGGAAGGGTGGGGCGCAGCTCCTTTGGGATACGGGCGGCGTTTTGTGCGATTAGGGCGTTGGCCGCCGACAGGATCTCCGGTGTGGAGCGGTAGTTTTCCGTCATCAGAATGGTCTTTGTGCCCGGAAACTGCTTGTCAAAATCCAGCAGGTACTTTACGTTGGCCCCCCTCCAGGTGTAGATGGTCTGATCCGGATCACCCACGATGAACAGATTCCTGTGATAGCCGCAGAGCACCTCCATCAGTCCATACTGGAGCCCGTCAATGTCCTGGAACTCGTCGATCATGATGTACTCCAGCCGCTTCTGCCACTTGAGCCGGATAGCCTCATTTTCCTGGAAGATATGGAGGGTGAATTTGATCAGGTCGTTGTAGTCCAGCCCAAAGCACTTTCTCTCTTGGTAGAGGTAGCCGTAAAAGATCATATCCCCGGCCTGTACCGCGTCCAGATACCTCTGCTTCAGAGCGTCCAGCGACAGACTAAGCATGTCCCGGTAATACTCAGGTTCCTTGAACAGCTTGCGGATTTCGATCATATCCCGCGCCGCCCGGAAGGTCATATCCCGGAGGCTGAGGCCCCGCTCCTCATAGATCATCTGTAGCATGGCGTCAATGTCTGCGTTGTCCAGTACCAGAAAGCTCTTTGGATACCCCACCACGTGGCTGTCCTCCTGGAGCACGGAGACGCAGAAGCCGTGAAAGGTGTTAATGTAGCCCGTGTCGTCGTCCCCGGTCAGCCGATGGATGCGCTGACGCATCTCCGCGGCCGACTTGTTGGTGAAGGTCACGCACAGGATATTCCCCGGCAGGATACCCAGCTCATTGACCAGGAACGCAAACCGATGGGACAGGGCGCGGGTCTTGCCGGAGCCCGCCCCGGCGATCACCCGAACAAAGCCTTCGGTCGCCGTGACCGCCTCCCGCTGCGCCTCATTCAGCCCCTCCAGCAAATCCTCCATGATACCGCCTCCTGATAGAACATCTGTTTTCTTTATTATAGCAGGCGGGGAGACACCACTCAGGAGGAAAAGCGGCGGCCCGGACTGCCTCGCCGAACCGCCGCATTCTCTCACTTGAGCTTCTTTCCGTCCTGGAAGGCGTTGCCCACCTTCTCCCCCAGCACCAGGTAGGCGCTGTTCGCCATGTCGAAGGTGATGGGGCGCAGCCTGGCCGGATCAATAGTGCCGTCCGCGTTCAAGATGCGCTCGTCTGCACTGACGTTGACGATCTCGCCCACCAACAGCTCACTCTCCTCGTCAAAGCTAACAAACCGGCACTCCAGGGCCAGGGGCAGCTCGTCGACCAGCGGGGCGTCCACATGGGCACTCTTGGTCACATGGAACCCCGCCCTGGCCACCTTGTCCGGCACCTGATTGGCCGACACAATGCCCAGGTAGTCGCACTCCGTCACGTGGTCCGCATCCGCCATGCTCACCGTGAAGGCCTTCCGGGCCAGGATGTTTTTCACCGTCTTGTGGCTGGCGCTCAGATACATGGCCACCCGCTTCATGTCGGCAATTCCGCCCCAAGCGGCGTTCATTACGTCCGGGGTGCCGTCTTCGCCGTAGGTGGCGATCATCAAGACAGGCTGAGGGTACAGGAAGGGTTTGGCTCCAAAATCTTTCCTCATGATTGTTGTCCTCCGTTTTCATTTTATAATGTAGTACTTAGTATAGCACGTCCCCCGCGTCAAGCACAATCCCCCTGCACCAAACAGAACCCGCTGTCACGGAAAAGCGCCGGACACTGAGCGTCCGGCGCTCGAAGCCAATCTGCGGTTTACTTGCCC
>OWID01000248.1_pt1 | contig 23059 bp, 17 predicted proteins | sample 1732661 | NCBI WGS metagenome assembly OWID01 (sample SAMN05065739, study PRJEB22554) | human gut metagenome | biome: ENVO:2100002; feature: ENVO:00000062; material: ENVO:00002003 | host: Homo sapiens | place: USA
ACGAGATAGGCTCCGGTCTCGTGGGCTCGGAGATGTGTATAAGAGACAGGCCATCGACAAGGGAACGAACCTGGGCCGCCACCTGATCCAAGCCTTTCAGCCTGGAGAGGTCACGCCGGAACAGGCCCATGAAATCGGCATGGAGCTTGCAAAAGAAATCCTGGGTGGCAAGTATGAGTTTGTCCTTACCACCCACATAGACAAAGATCATGTTCATAACCACCTGATTTTCAATGCGGTCAGCTTTGCGGATCACAAGCACTATCATTCCAACAAGCGGAGTTATCACTATATCCGCCGCACTTCGGACCGGCTTTGCAAGGAACACGGTCTGTCTGTCATCATCCCCGGACAGGATAAGGGCAAGAGCTATATTGAACATCAGGCTACGCAGAACGGCACCAGCTATAAGGCAAAGCTGAAAGCGGCAATCGACCGACTCCTGCCAGCCTGTTCCGATTTAGAAGAACTGCTTCGTCGCCTGCAGAGAGAAGGCTATGAGATCAAGCGGGGCAAATATATCTCCGCCAGAGCGCCGGATCAGGAACGGTTCACCCGTCTGAAAACCCTGGGTGTGGACTACACCGAAGAAGCCCTTGCCACTCGGATTGCCGGACGCTCCAGACCTTCCCACCAGCCGAAACAGAAGAACGGAAAGATCAGTTTGCTCATTGATATCCAGAATAACATCAAGGCACAGCAGAGCGCAGGCTTCACCCATTGGGCGAAGCTGAACAATTTGAAACAGGCCGCCAAGACCATGAATTTCCTGACCGAACATGGGATAAGCAGCTATGGAGAACTGGAAGGCAAACTGAGCGCAGTATCCGCACGCAGAGATACCGCTCATGCAGAGATCAAGCGGATAGAAAGCAGAAGCGCCGAACTTGTCCTTGTGATGAAGCACGCCGGAACTTACCGTCAGCTAAAGCCGCTTTATGACCGATACCGTAAATCGAATGATAAAGAAAAGTTCCTGCGGGGGCATGAGAGCGAGATCATCCTTTTTGAAGCCGCCGCCAGAGAATTGAAACGGCTGGGTGCTGTGCCGCTGCCGACAACGGAAAGCATGAAAACGGAGCTTGCCAATCTCAACGCAGAAAAGGAACGGCTCCTTGCTGAATACAAAGCCGCAAGAGCCGAAGCTCAGGAATACGATACTGTTAAGCAGAATGTGGATGCGCTGCTGACCGTTCCAAAGGAACAGGAACAACAGCGGCGGCATGAACTGGAATAAATTTCTTTGAAAGACGCTGGGCGCAGCTCCCGGCATCCTGTATAATGGAACTGCGGAAGGAGGTTTTACCGATGACAAGAAGCGAAGCAATCAAAGCATTTTTCTTCAAAAGCGTACTGCCCGTGATCGTGGCGCTGATCCTGTATTGTATCTTCAAATCCGCCTGCATGAAGAACGGAGAGCTTGACTATGTATGGCTCTGGATACTCTGCGGGCTGCCGTTTGGCCTCCATCGGATGTGCCTCTTGATCGTACCAGGTGGCGGCTCCCTGGGTGGGGGGATTGCCCTGTTTGCATTGAACTTCATTATCGGCGGCGTGATCGGTGGTTTTGTTCTGGCATGGCGGCTGATCGTGGCGGTATGGTATGTGCCGCTGACGGTGTACCGGCTGATTGTAGGCTGATTTTTGCGTCATGGAAATATGGAAAACTGCCGCTCGTGCCGATGGAAAAGCCATTCACAACCTGATGGAAAAAGGCAAGCCTTTTCCCACAGGTCTGCAAACAGCTTTCCCACAGCCTCGCTATCTTGACAGTTTACGCACATTCCCACAACGCCTACTACGGCGGCTATCCATCCTTTCCTATCCAATCCTAATGAGAAAATACTATGGAAATTCCTTTTCAACGGAGGTACAATTTGTACCCCTATTCAAACAACAGAACCGTGTTAAAGTAATTTGATGATAGCAAAAAGAAAAAGCGGGAGTACAGCCGATCGGACGAACCGAAAAGCTGTACTCCCATTTTGCGTGACAGAAAGTGTTTGAAATCAAGCCTTTTTCTTCATGTGCCAGCAAGCAGACCGACACATGAGAAATCATAAAGGCTACCTTTGAAAATACGGAGGCCGGGCGTAAAATTTTGTGTAAGCGATTTTCGACAAAGTCAAGAATGGCGCTGGAAAACAGGGCGGATTCTGGCCTGGATCCCTTGATTACCGAAAGCCATGGCGGTCAGAGCGGTATGCGCGCCGGCACGGCGTGAATGCCAGCCTGACCGCCGTGGCATACTAGGACAAGGGAGTCAGCCTATGGCCCGGTCGGCGAACATGATCTCCAGTTGGCTGAGCACCAGATCCCAGTTCTGGTATCTGGCGTGCCAGTGTTTCACGATGCGCTGGGAGGCCAGATACAGCATCCGGCGCAGGGAGTCGTCGTTCGTGAAGGAAGGCTTATTCTTTGTGATCTGCCGGAACTGGCGGTTCAGGCCCTCGATGATGTTCGTCGTGTATATGATTTTCCGAATCTCAACGGGGTATTCAAAGAACGTGCTTAAAACCGGCCAGTTTTCCTCCCAGCTTTTCACGCAGGAGGGGTACTGTTTACGCCAGGCCTCTGCAAAGGTCTGCAGGTTTTTCTCGGCTTCTTCCAGCGTGACGGCACCGTAGATCTTCTTCAGATCCGCAAGGACTTTCTTGATGTCCTTGTAGCTGACATATCTGGTGGAACTGCGCACCTGGTGGACGATGCAGCGCTGCAGCCGACTTTTCGGGAAGACGGCCTCGATAGCCTGTATCATCCCACACAGGCCATCCGTGCAGAACAGATATACATCCAAAACGCCCCTGCTTTTGAGGTCATTCAGCACATTCAGCCGGAATTTGCTGTTCTCGTGCTCTCCGATCCAGACGCCCAGAATATCCTTCCTGCCATCCATGGTGACACCCAGCACCACATAGGCTGCTTTGGTCACGTACCGCCGGTCCTCCCGCACTTTGTAGTGAATGGCATCCATGAACACAAACGGATACACCGGCTCCAGCGGACGATTCTGCCAGGCTGTGACCTCCGGCATGATCTTTTCACTGATCTTCGTTACCAGCTCCGGAGAGATCTCCACGCCGTACAGTTCCTTGATCTGCTCAGCGATATCCCGCTGGCTCATGCCGCAGGCGTACAGCGCCAGAATCTTATCCTCCATCCCGTCCGCATTCCGGTCATACTTGCCGATGATCTTGGGTTCGAAGGAGCCGTTCCGGTCCCGGGGCACCTTGATGTCCACTTCGCCTAGCTGGGTCTTGACGGTCTTCTTCGTGTAGCCATTGCGGTAGTTTCTGGGGGCTCCCTCCGGCTCGTCTGACCGTTCACAGCGCTCGCGACCAAGCTCCTCGTCCATCTCCACTTCCATGACGGTCTGAATGACGTCCCGGAACATTTCCTTCATGGCCTCCATGATCTCCGTCGTACTGGTGAAGTGCTGGCTCTGAACGTATTCCTTCAACAAATCCTGTGGTACTGGCTGCATAATCTTCGTCTCCTTCGTCTTGAATGTTTGATCTCATTCTTGACTCAGTCGAAGATTTTCATACTGTCGAGGAACGTCGATTACACAGAATTTTCTGCGGTCTCAATACGGATACAGGGAATTATTTTGCGTTTTTCGCCCCCTTATCCTCACAGATTTTAGACCGTTTGGAACTGTAATGCGGACAAGCGACCAGACATACCCGGAAACTCTGCTTGCAGCCGTGAACACATTTTTTGCAGATATGGTTATATTGCCGCCTGCCGTTCTCGCCCAGGAAGAACGCCCATTCCAGCCGCCATTTCTTGCTTCGGCTCATAGGCAATCATGCTCCGGCACATCACGACCGGGCTTCTTGCCCTCCTGGGGCTTATGCTCGGCACATTCCCGTTTGGCGTCCTCCAACCGCTCACGGATGGAAGACTTCTCTGGCGTTGTCCGCTCTGCATACTCCTGGGCTTTTTCCAATTCTTCGCCGCGTCTGCCGTTGTTGATAACGCCGTCGATCATGCCGTAGTCATCCTCCAGCGTCATTTCAGCGGTGCGGAGAGGATTGTCCTTTTCCGGCTGTTCCGCTGCCACGGCAAAGGCCCGTGTGCCGTTTCCCATGATAAGATACTTTCCATCATCGGAAATATGGTGGACACCGTAACCGGCCGCCTCCATCTGTTCCCGGCTCATAGCCGTCACCTGAAAGCTGCCCCTGGGTGTCTGCACACGCTCGCCGGTCTCAAAACGGTCTGGCAGAAAAGTGAGGGCTTGCTTCTCTGCGGGAACAGGGAGAACAACGATATTGCCATTGATCTGCATAAATTGTTCCGGCGTCTTGAACTGCTCTGTGTATTTCTGGATCAGTTCCGGGGACAGGGATGCAAAATCTTCCTCACCAAGTCCGACCACCAGGAAAGTCCCTGCTACGATATCATAAATTTCTCCATTTTCATCCCGCAGCCCACGGTTCAGATCAAGCCCTATGAGCTTTCCTTCATCATTGCAAACCAGCGCCACCGGGTCAGAATAGGGATAAGTTGCGCCAATGTCTCCGCCGACCTCCGCCTGCAGGGAATGAAGATCGGGGTCGATCTCCTTCACATAGGGTTCCTTCATAGGCTCCACTACAAGCACAGTCATCTTTTCCGAGGTAGCCTTCTCCGCAGCGGACAGCATTTCATCCGCATGGGACTTCTCCGGGTCCTCCAAAGCGGCCTTGACCTCCGCCGGATCAAAATCAAGAAATTCCTCATAGCCCGTGGCGTCCTTGAACTTTTCAATCTCCGAAGGAAGATAGTCCTCCTGCGTCTGCCCCAGTGCCGCCAGCTTTTCATCCAAAGCGGAAATGCGTCCGGCCATCAGATTTTCATACAGTTCTTCCTTTGCAGCGTGTGCCTCCGGGTGCTCCGCCGCATACTGCGGATCGTTCTGACGGAAAAACTCGTCCATGTCAAAGGCGATATCCATAGCCCACTCGGATTTTTCTTCTTCGGGAAGATCATCCTGGAAGGCCATCACCCGGTACTCGTCGGGGATGCTGCCGCGCTCGCCGTCATAATACTCATGGAAGGCTTCTCTGGTATCCCGCACATAGCCCTGATCGGTGAAAGTGCCGTTTTCCTCCAATGCCACATCCCGGCCATAAGCTTCATAGTCGATGTAGTTCTGCAGGTGGGCGGGAACCTGAGTGACTTCCAGTTCCTCAATGTAATAACGCCCCAGATCGTCATAGTCATGGATATCAGGGTAAATATCATAGCAGTCCAAGTTTTCCGTGAGGTTGATGATCTCCTGCAGGCTGCTGGTATAGTCTCCGATCTCCATAGCGGCCTGGAACTTCGCATAGTCGCTCTGATCCATTTCATCCAGCTTCGACGCCAGATAATTCAGCTCGTCCAGATTCTCATATTCACCCAGCTTACTGTAAAGACCGTCCACATAGCAGTCATAGTCCGTGATGAACCATTCCTCATAGGGCTGGCCGAAGTCATCCTTCTGGCCGATCCCGATCCGCTTAAACACTTCCTTCAATTCCTCGGCGGTGGTGGGAAACTTCACCCACTCGCCCACAAGCTCGCCCTCATTGTACTTCCCAAGATTGGTGATAAAGGCGGCAAAGGGATAATCCTTGTCGTGATCGTAATATGGCATATCAGCACCTCCTTACAGTTCCGGCGCAGACTTTTCCTTGTGGGGCTGCGCCTTGTTTTTCTCCGCACATTCCTTCTTGCCCTGTTCCAGCCGTTCCCGGATGGAAGGCTTTTTCTCCGGCTCCGCAGGGTGTTCATGATTCCACTCGTCGCCGGAAAGAGAAATATATCCGTGTTCCGTAAAATGGCCCTGTTCCTCCTGCATGGCGTACTTGCCAAACGGAACAGGGTCGATTGCTTTCAGAAGTTCCGGGGGCAGCAGCATATCCATGTGCTGTGCCAGATACCGCCACCCCAGATCGTTCAGATCGTGGATATTGGGCTCAAATACGAAATAGTCGATGTTGTCCGTAAACTCCTTGAATTGCTCCGGCGTTGTCAGCTTGAAGGGCGATGCCTGTACCGCCGCCAGCACCTCCCGGTCCTCCTGGGAGAGGGCAGCCACCGCCGCCCTCACTTCGGGTAAATGTTCCAAAGTCTTATTTTCTGCCATTGACACCTTCCTTTCTTTTCGGAAATTCCAGCTTGAAATTGATGTACTTGCCGCCCGTGTCATCCAAGATCACCGCAGCGTCATAAGTGGCCTGTTTCTTTTCAGACCACATTCCCTTGACATTGGTACGGCCCTTTTTCAGAAGGTCCGTTGCCATCTTCTTTGTCAGCTCCTTCTTGCGGCTCGTCCAGAAGCGGTCATTTTTCCAGAGCACGAAACCGCAGGACCGATCCGAACACGCAAAGTTCTTCTTGCCCTCATAGACCGGCTGGCCGCAGCGGGGGCAGGTACCGATCACTTCCTTCTCCGGGGCAAACAGCTTTTTGCCATCCTCGGAAATACAGGAATAGGTGGACACGATCTCCTGGATCATCGTGCGGATACCGTCCATGAAGGTATCCGGGTCAGCATTGCCCTTTGCGATCTCCGTCAATTTCTGTTCCCATTCTGCGGTAAGCATGGGAGAGGTCAGCGGCTCCGGCAGGACCGTGACAAGGTTGATACCGGCTTTTGTGGGGATCAGGCTCTTGCCCTTGCGCTCCACAAATCCGGCTGCCACCAGCTTTTCGATGATAGCCGCCCTGGTCGCAGGCGTGCCAAGACCTTTTCGCTCCGCCTCGTCTGGGATATCGTCCTTGCCCGCGTTCTCCATAGCGGACAGAAGGGTATCTTCGGTGTAGGGCTTCGGCGGCTGGGTGAAATGCTCGGTAACGGAAACCTCCGCACCGTCAAAAGTCTGCCCTTCGGTGAAGTCCGGGAGCGTATCGCCGTCCCCATCCGCAGGCTTTTCTTTCTGGAAGGCACGGAAAATGCGGTCGATTTCCCGCCAGCCTTCGGAGAGGATGTGCTTGCCTTTTGCGGCGAAGGAATAACCGCCGCAATCAAAGGTGGCCGTGACCGCCTCATACATATACGGCTCCGCCGACGCACACAGCAGCTTGCAGCAGACCAGCAGGAACAAATTGCGCTCGCCCAGGGGCAGAGCCTTGATATCCGCTTTTTCAATCTCCATCGTGGGAATAATGGCGTGATGGTCGGATACGTCCTTGTCGGAAATCATGGCCTCCACCAGCGGAAAGAAATTGCCGCAGCCATCAAAGGGCGGCAGCTTTGCCGCCAGGTGGATCACACAGGAGACCGTTTCCGCCATGTCGGAGGTCAGATAGCGGCTGTCCGTGCGGGGATAGGTCAGCAGTTTCTTTTCGTAGAGGCTCTGGGCGTAGTCTAAGGTCTGCTTCGCCGTATATCCAAACAGGCGGTTTGCCTCACGCTGCAAGGTGGTGAGATCATAGAGCTTCGGCGGCTGTTCCTTCTTCTGCTCCTTCGTGACGGAAGTACAAGTGACGGCCGCACCCTTGCACATGGCCGCTGCCTGTTCCGCCTCTGCCGGATCGGTGAACTTCTCCGACACCGCTTCGGCTCCGTCCAGCGTCAGGCGCAGCAGATGATATTTTTCCTTGTGAAACAGCGTGATCTTTGCGTCACGATCCGCCATCATTGCCAGCGTAGGTGTCTGCACACGGCCCACATTCAGGGTACGATGATAGAGAACGGAGAAAAGACGAGTGGCGTTGATCCCCACCAGCCAATCCGCTTTCTGGCGGCAGAGGGCAGATTGATACAGGGCTTCATAATCGGCGCCGGGGCGCAGATCAGAAAAGCCCTCCCAGATGGCACTGTCCTCCATTGAGGAAATCCAGAGACGGAGGACCGGCTTGCGGCAACCAGCCATTTCATACATCAGACGGAAGATCAGCTCGCCTTCACGCCCGGCGTCACAGGCGTTGACGATGGTATCCACATCGGGGCGGTCCATCAGAGTGCGGAGATTTTCAAAAGCGTCCTCCTTGCCTGGTGCCAGCACATAGCGAAATGGCTCCGGCAGAATGGGAAGATCATCATAGCGCCATTTCCTGAAATTCTCGTCATAGCCACCAGCATCCATCGGGGATACCAAGTGCCCCACACACCAGGATACGAGAAGGCCATTGCCCTCATAAAAGCCATCGGCCCTGGATGAAGCACCCAGGGCCGACGCGATAGATTTTGCCACACTCGGTTTTTCCGCAATAATCAGTTTACTCATTCTTTTCCTCCGTTTTCTCGTCCTCGGTCAGATATTCTTCTTCATCCTCCAGGTCGAAATCATCCAGATCAGCGGGAACTTTCTTGCCCTGCTTCGGTTTCAGCACCAGGAAATAGACCGCCGCGCCGCCTCCGGCTGCAAGGATCAGCAGCACCGCCAGAATCGCCCCGGCATTGCTTTTCTTTTCAGGTTCCGGATTCTCCGGTTCGGTGGGCTCCGCAGCTTTCTGTTCTGTGCCAACACATTCACTAAGATTTTTTACGCAGACCAGGCAAGCGGTATTGACCGCTCCGGCCTGGCACTTCTCCGTACAGGTGCAGACAATAGGTGTTTCCGCCTTTTCTCCATCCTCCGTAAGCGCCATGAGGTCGGCTTCATCCACCTGGTTCAGAAAATGCACGGTTTCCTCGCCCTCATCGTCACGGTCGATAATGAGATAGAACACATTGCCGTCCTTCGTTTCCACCGTGATGAACTGCTTGCCGCTGGCGGTAGGACTGCCGATATCGTCGATCAGTGACAGGTTCCCGTCCGGCGTCAAAGCGGCACCGCCATTCAGACCGCCGCCCAGCATACCCAGCAGATTTTCCAGTGTTTCCGCATCCAGAGAGAAAGAACCTTCCCCGGAGCCAGCCTCGCCGTCACTTACCGTCATGTAGCCGGAATAGACATAGCCGATTTTCTCTGGCAGGATGACCTTCAGCCAGTCGCCGTCCGTGCCGATCACCTTCACGGTCGTTCCGTTGGGAAGCTGAGTGAAGGCGGTGTAGTCCATTCCCGCACCCGTGCGGACATTCAGATTGCCGCCGCCCGTGGTGACGGTGCCGGTCTGCCCGGAGTCATTTTCGCCGGAACTGAACTGGATACCATCCTCGGTGACGGATACCGTGACCCGGCTGCCGGCCAGAGCGGAAAGCAGATCAGAAACATCCCCGACCGTTTCCTGTTCAGCCACGGACTCCGTGCTTTCCTCGCCGCCGCTGGCAAAGGCGGTGACAGAAAAAGCGGCAGTGCTGAGCATCACCGCCAAAAGAGCCGATACTATTTTTGTCATAAAGTTATGCTTCATCCTCGTATCCCTCCGTTTCCTCATTCTCGGTGTTGCCCTCCTGCAGCATACCTTCCGGCAGGGAGATCATACCGCTGGCATAGGCTTTCAGGAAGGCGGTCAGCTCCTTGTTGTCCATCTTCACGGCTTTTACCATGCGGACGATTTCCAGATTTTCTTCCTCCGCAAGCTGGGACTCCAGCGCACGAAGGCGTTTCTGCTGCTCCGCGATCTTTTCTTTGGTTTTCGCAATGTCATTGCGGATCTTCTGTGTCGTTGCCATAAATCAAATTACCTCCATATCGTTTTTTTAGTTGTAGGGCGGTCGCCCGAAAGCGTAAAAGTGGGATTGCCAGTAGCTTGTGTTGATATCTGCATACTGAATGGGGTAGAGTGGGAAAGCGCCGCCTTGTCGCATTTCTGCGGTAGGTCTGCGCAGACCCCTTACGCGAACCGGACTTACCCATCTCTGAGTATCCGGCTCTCCCTCTTTGCTCCATTACAGGGCTACTTTCTTCTTAAAACCATGATGAATTTGCTGGTGGCAATCGTAACAGACCACCATCGTTTTACGCCGTTTCGCAATCATAATCTGTTCCCAAGGTTCTTTTCCTTGCAGATTTTTTACCTTGTTCACATGATGGATTTCGTATTTGTCTGCGTCTGTTCTGCCGCAGAGTTCGCACACTTTAGCCTTTAGGCGGTCATCGAAAGTTGTTTTGCTCTTGGCGAAAATAGAAATGGATTGCGGTACAATGTCCTCGCTCCGTTTTCCGTCAATTTCATTGAACTTCGTCAAATACCACCGTTTCATTCCAGCCTTTGTTTCGTATGGAATACCCCATCTTTTGGCTCCGGCACGGTATTTATCGTAGATTTTAGATATTTTTGTTTTGTGTTTTCGTGCCAGCGTTTTCAGACAGCTATACTCCATTAGATAGCTGAAATAGTTCAGACTTCGGTAGTTGCTTGCGAGGTAGTAATAATTACAGATGCCCCGCAGTTCTGCGTCATAGGTTGCTACGATTTCCAAGTCGGTCAGGCGCAGCAAGGCGTCCCTTTTGCACGGCTCAAGTTTTCCGTTATCCGCCCTCTGTTTGGCAATGCTATGGGAGAGCAGAAACTTCTCTATTTTTGCCTGCAAGGGAATAAGTAGTTCCACGGTGTTATTCATCGTGCGCTGTTTGCAGTTTTTCCACGGTTTGACCTGTTGACTGCGGCGTACCCGAACATCATATCCGAGAAAGCGAGCCGGAGAATTGCTATGGGTGATGAGCGTCTTTTCTTGACTGAGTTCCATATCCAGCTCATTACGGATAAAATCCGTGAGCCTTGCCTTTATCCATTCGCAATCCTCTTTACTGCCGTTGACAGCAATTAGAAAATCATCGGCATAGCGGACATATTTCAGCTTTTTGTCATTACACAGCTTCGCCGGGGTTTTCAGCAGTTTGGCGGTTTCCTGTTTGTACTCCACAATCAGCCGTTCCCGTTCTTCGCCCTCACATTGATCCGCCTTTTTCCGCAGACGAGTACGTTTACTGCAAATCGCCCGGTATTCCGGCGTAGTTCTGTAAGGTGTCCGCACATCAAAGTCCTTTTTCAAAACTTCAATATAGTTGTCCAGCTCGTTCAGACAGATGTTTGCAAGGATGGGTGACAGGATGCCGCCCTGCGGACAGCCGCTGTAAGTACCGTAATACTTCCAGTCCTCCATATAACCTGCCTTCAAGAACAACTGTACCAGCTTCAAGAACCTTGCGTCCTTAATCTTCTTGCCCAAGGCATTGACCAGCACCGCATGGTCAATGTTGTCAAAACAGCCTTTGATGTCGCCCTCTATGAACCAGCTTGCACCCACAAACTCATGCTTTAGTTGAGCAAGGGCTGTGTGGCAGCTTCGTCCGGGGCGAAAACCGTGGGAATAGTTTGAGAAAACAGGTTCATATACCGCTTCCAGTATCATCCGCATGACTTCCTGCACCAGCTTGTCCGTGAAAGTAGGCAGACCCAGCGGGCGCATTTTGCCATTTGCCTTTTGAATATAGGTACGGCGTACCGGGATAGGGCGGTAGCTTTCTGCTCTCAACGCCTCGATAATTCGTGTCACATATTCCTCGCTGAAGCCATCTGCCGTATCATCATTCACGCCTTTTGTACCAGCGCCCTTATTTGCGTACAGGTGCTGATAGGCAATGAAATAGATGTCCGGGCGAAGCATATAGCGAAATAGCCTTGTGAACACTTCCTCATGGTTCTTTTTTGAGTTTTCCTGTAACTTGGTTAAAATCTCCATTGTTGGTTTCATTGAGGTTTTCCTCCCTAATCAATTTCTGATTTTAATACGCTAAGACTGCCGCCCTTCGCCATGTGGACGGCTTTTCCGTCCTCGGACTACTATGGCGGCTCCGTTGCCATGCCAGATTTTCAGTATCGTATGCATAGCCGTTTCCGGCACTCTGGTTTAGGCAATCTCCAGTTAACGAAAGTAGTGGGTAAGTGTGAATTGTCGGATATGCTTTCGTTCCGTTGACACCGGTTCTCCGGCGTGCCGTATGAAGTATTTGGATAATCCATCGGAAGGCGACCCTTTCCAATGGACTTCATACCATAGGTTTCAGGCAAATTTCCTACGCCTACACTGAACAGAGGCTGGGAACTCACATTCAACAAATCCAGTTTTATCCTCATATTCACTTATCCTTGCAGTTCAGTCGCACCCGATTGCCTTTGGGTGACTTACCGCTTTCCTGCCGTGCTCTGTTCCCGTGTCAGCTTTCGCCTTTCGGTTAGGCAGGTGGATTCCCGCATTATCCTTGCGGGGTAGTGCCCTCGTCTATCCTCCTTTCATCTACTTCTACTTTCGCCCTATCTGGACGCACGTCGCCGCAATGCAGCATTTTTCCGCCGCCCACATAGATACCCACATGGGAAACGCCCGGTGTATCGTAAGTACCGACGAAAAAGATCAGGTCGCCGGGTCTTGCGTTGGCAGAGGATACCGGGGTGGAAATATTGTAGAGTCCTTGGGCTCCCAGTCTGCCCGTATTGCAGACGCCGCTTTGCGTCAGCACCCAGGACACGAATCCGGAGCAATCAAAAGAAGTGTTCGGATTGCTGCCGCCCCAGACATAGGGATATCCGATGTACTTCTCCGCCTCGGTAATGAGCGCCGCAAAGGTTTCATCTTCCAGTGCGGAAGGCGGGATATCATAGGTGGTTGGCGGTTTGGTGTACTTGTCTACATAGCCGGAGCCTGGGAACAAATCTTCCCGGTTCCCCAGCGTCGCCATATAGACCGCGTACAAAGAAAGTGTTTCCTCGTCCATGATGTAGATCGGCACATGGGAAAGGTCGAAGTTTTCCAGCTTCACATTGCAAATATAGTAGTTGTATGGTACTTCCACGTCATAGTCATTTCCCTCGCTGTCTGTCCGTGTCTCCGTCCGATAGCGTACCTCCACTTCCACGGTCTGCGTCAGGATGTACTGCTTTTCAAAGAGCATTTGCAGTTCCTCCTGAACCTCATCGATGGTAAACACCCCTTCATGGAACGCCGTGAGAATGGAGATCAGCACATAAGGGTCATGCTCGATCTCGTCCAGGTCAAAACGGTATTCGTCATATCCGGGGTGCAGAGCCTCATAGTGGTCCAGCTTATATTGAAGTTCCTGTTCCAGTTCGCAGTAGGCCGCCTCTGCAGCCAGCATATCCGTGTCCTCGGAGAGATAAGAGGAAGTAAATACACCGCCCACGCCGGAGCCCGCCATCATGGAACAGGAAGATACCCCGCCAAACAGCAGAGCAACACAGGCGCCAATGCCGATCACCAACAGAACCGCTCGGCTATGATGCTTGATGTAGAGAAAGGTTTCCTTGAATGCGTCCTTTGCTTTCTGTGCCGCACTTTTCGCCGTGGCCGCTGTGTTCTTTGCGGTTTTCTCTGCCTGTCGCAGCTCCTTTGCATAGTTCCGCTTGATCCGCTGTTTCTGCAGAAAGCGGGATACCGGGTTAGAAGCCGCCAATACAGGATCATCATGCAGTGCCTTTTGGTAAAGGTAGTCGGCGTTTGCCTTGACTGAAGCCTGCTCTGCCTTCGCCGCGTCACGCCAGGGCTTTGTGCGGTGATGGTGGACGGCGGCACGGACTTTACCTTTTCCGTAGGCAAGCCCGCGTTCCGTCAGCACCTCGCCCTTGTGTCCAGCCTCAACACCCACATTTTCCTGTTCCACCTCATGCACCTTCGCATGGGCGGCATGGACGATCTCATGGACCGGCCGGGAAAGTGGATTGTGCCGCAGGCGTCCATTGGGGCGTTTCTCCACTTCTTCAAAGTGAAGCTGCGTTTTGCCTTTTCCGACTGTCTCGTCAAAAACACGCTCGGTACGGAGAACTTTCTTTGTGGGGATGGCTGCTTTTGCCGCATCCAATTTGTCCGCCGCACGGTCGGAACGGTCGATGTACTTTCCAAGTGCGGGATCGGCACGTTCTTCCTCGGTAAATTGCAGGCGGGAGGACGGGCGCTGCCTTGCGGCAGAACCATCCCGTACCGCCTGGGTGTCAGCCTTTTCAGCCTTTCGTGCGCTTTTCTTCTCATGGTGTTCCGCCGCACGCAGGGCAAGGTCAGCCGCAGCGCCAGCGGATTCTTCCGAAGAAGCGGATAGTTCCGTTTCCGGCTCTCGGCTGCTGATATGTTTCATCTCGCCTGTGACAAGGTTTTCCGATACCGCACCGTCACGGGTCATTTTCTGCGTGATCTTATCGGTCGCTTTCAGTTCCCTCATAGGCAGTCACCTTCCTTTCCATAGGGGCAAAAGTCGCCGCAGATGCCATTCTCGATCATGGCGATATAGCGAAAAATGGGATAGGCCTGGGGCGGGCAGACCGCATTTCCCAATGTTTTCAGCCGCAGCGCCCGGTCATCCATGCGCTCGGTCATGCGGGGGATTCCTTCCGGTTCGGCGGCCCAGAGGATACGTCCGTCCATCCTTTCGGGAAGCCCATGAGCCATTCCACCCAATCCGGATTCAGCGCCGCCGTTTCGGACACCGGCCGCTCCTGGGAGATGATCTGCGCCGACAGGTTCCCGTCCTTCTTCGATGGATTGAAGGCCGACGGCTTCAAGGTCGAGCGGAAACCGTCCGACGCCACCGGGGTCAGATAGAATACCGCCGCCGACAGGCTCAGGCTCCAGATCGCCCCGTTTCGGTTCCTCTTGCGGAATATCCCATTGTCCGACAGGAACACATCCAGGCTTGCCGCGTCCCTGGCGGTGTTGTTGTCGGAGGCAAGGGGTGTGGGAAACATCAGCCGCGACGATAAAAGTTCGCTGGCGCTCATGCCATGCGCCGACGCCGCAAGCCGGAAATACGAATGGGAGAACAGCGTATCCCGCTTTTGCCAGGTCAAAAATCGTTTTGTCGAGCCCCATATTGATGAAGCCAGCAACATTTTCCCCAAGCACCCAACGGGGCCGCAGCTCGGTAATAACGCGGCACATTTCCGGCCACAGGTAGCGTTCATCCGCAAAGCCCTTCCGTTTTCCGGCGGTGGAGAAGGGCTGACAGGGAAAGCCGCCTGAGATAACGGTAACTGTTTCAAGTCCTGTTTTTTCAAAAAACGCCTCCTTCGTAAAAGTAGTAATATCCCGGAACCTGGGAACATCCGGCCATCGTGCAGAGAGGACGGAGTGCGGAAAATCCGCCCACTCACACTGGCAGACGGTTTCAAACCCGGCAGCCTCCGCCGCCAGGTCCAGACCGCCAATGCCGGAAAACAGGCTCACATGGGTCAGTTTATTCATGGCCCTTCGGTACACGGAACGGTTCGATCTCACTTTCCAACTCCGCAAGGACCGCCTCCATATCCGCCGTGACCGCCTTGCTTCTGGCAATCAGCCGGTTCATCACATCAAAGAAGGTTTCGCCCTCCTGTTTTTCTTCCGTATGCAAATAGCGGGGATCATTCATGTTCGTTTTCTCCTTTCCCGGTTTCACCAAGTTTTGTCGTCATAATGCTGTAAAGTTCATTGTCCTTCGGGAAGTCATCCACAAAAGGCAGGATCACATTACCGAAGAAGATCAGCCCCTCGCCGGGGCCTGCGTTGCTGATATGCGCCGCCTGCTGGTTGGAGATATTCAGGCGCTCACAGAGGATTTTCCTGTCTCCGCTGGCCTGGTTCAGAAGGTACACAAAATCGCTGTTTTCAAAGATGTTCTCAATCTCCGGGGAGGAAAGCAGGTCCTTGATGTTCTGCGTGATCCCCGTGGGGATACCGCCCCATTTGCGAAAGCGTTTCCAAATCTCTACACTCCAGGAACCAACCTCGCCCCGCAGCAGAAGGTGGAACTCGTCCACGAAGTACCAGGTGGATTTGCCCTGATCCCGGTTTTGGGAAACACGGTTCCACACCTGATCCTGGATCACCAGCATACCCAGGCTTTTGAGCTGCTTTCCCAGCTCCTTGATATCGAAGCAGACAATGCGGTTGTTGATATCCACATTGGTGCGGTGATTAAAAACATTCAAACTGCCATGCACATACAGTTCCAACGCCGCCGCGATCCGCTGTGCCTCCGGCTCCGGCTGCCGCTTGATCTCGTCATACAAATCTTCCAGCAGCGGCATATTCTCCGGGCGTGGGTCTGCGATATAGGGTCGGTACACGATTCGCACGGCACGGTCAATGACCGTCTTTTCCACCGGGTCCAGACCGTTCCGGCCACCTGCCGCCAGTTCGCAGAACGACAAGATAAAGTCAGATTTCAACGCCAGCGGGTTATCATCCTCGCTGTAATTGAGGTTGATATCCATAGGGTTCACATACTGTGTACTGGTAGGTGAGATTTTGATGACCTGGCCTTCCAGACGGTTCACCAGCGGAAAATATTCTGCCTCCGGGTCGCAGATCAAGATATCGTCCTTTGTATTCAGGAACACACCCACGATGGAACGCTTTGCTGAAAAACTCTTGCCGCTGCCGGGCGTACCTAAGATCATGCCGTTGGGCGTTTTCAGCTTTTTGCGGTCAGCAAGGATCATGTTGCCGGAAGTGGCATTGAGCCCGTAGTAGAGAGCTTCGCCGCCGTGGAAAATCTCCTGCGTGGTGAAAGGAACGAACACCGCCACCGCCGAAGTGGTAAGCCCACGCTGTATCTTAATGCGGTTGACACCCAGGGGCAGAGCCGACACGAAGCCGTCCTCCTGCTGAAAGTCCAGCCGTACCAGGGAACAGTTATATTTCTGCGCCACGCTTGCCGCACGGAGAAGGTCATTCTCCAGCTTTTGCTTGCTGTCCGCGAAGTTCACCACCAGGAAGGTCATCAGGAACATTCGCTCATTTCTGCTTTGCAGATCACGGAGGATGTTCTTTGCCTCGCCTGCGTAGGTGGCAAGGTCGGTGGGGATGATATCCATATCGAAACCTTCCCGCACCGCCTTTTTCTGCGCGTCGATCTTCATACTGTCAATGTCGGTGATCTTCCGCTTGACCGTTTTGATTGCCTCGTTCTGATCCATACTGCGGATATGGAGGCTGACAAGCAGCCCGCTGTCCGTATCCAGCAGTTCGGTGAGCATACGGTCATCCATTTCCGGTGCGCTGATCTGCAGAAAGGACACGGCACAGAATTTATCCGCCATCGTGAACTTCCGTGCTTCACCGAAGCGGAAGGAAGATGGTGCGATAAAATCCTGGACCGACAGGCCGGAAGGGGCAAGCCAGCTCCATTCAAAGGCAAACCGTTCCCCGTCTGGGTGCAGAATGCCGTGGAGCATTTCCAGCCACTCCTTGCCGCCAAGCTCTTTTGCCAGAGCACCCATGACCTTGAAATGGTTGAGGGCATCCATGACGATTCGGGAAAATCGTGCCCGTGCGGTTTTGCTGTCCCGTGCCTCGATGGTGAGGGTCAGATACTTTGTTTTGATAAGACCGTTGTTGCCCCGTTCAAGCTGCTTGCGGAGCATCTGCGTGTAAAGCTCACGGATATGGTCGAAGTGATCTCCCTGTGCCACGATTTCGATACGCTTTACAAAATCCTCCCGGTTCATGCGGCGGCTCACAAGGGAGAGCTGCATCCCGATAGAAGCGTCATGGGCGTTATACATATCGCAGAGGGCTTCAAAAATCGCCGTCTGATCGTCAGGTTTCGCAAGCTGATAATTCACATCCTCGAACTCGATACACTTCGACCAGGTGTGATCGTCCAGCTTGCACAGGCCGTCCGGGTACATCTGGCGGAACGGTAAGGTGTCCTGTGCGGAATGTACCTTGCCGTCGCCTCTGGCGGTTTCCAGGATACGGCTGATCTCACGCTTTTCTGCGGCGGTCAGTTTTACCGTGGCTTTTGCCGCCTGCCGTGCCTGCGGCTCTGGCTTTCGCTTTCTGAACAATGGCTTTCACCTCCTTTTCCGCCTGGGCCTGCCGCTCCAGGGCTACATAGAAATTGTTTGTCTGGTAAGGCCGTTCCTTCGTCCGCAGGAACATACAGCGGATGACCTGTCCGGCTACTACCTCCAGGGGTTGGCCGTGCCGCTCATACATGGCGAGCAGAAAGAACGGGAGCATGACGATAATCATGCAGAACGCGGCGGCGCTGTTGCTGGCCGTGCGTCTGAGCAAAAAGAAAAGCGGTACTCCGATGAGTGCCGCCGCTCCGAAACATATAAGCTGCCGTTTGGTAAGCCCAAACAGCACTTTGGATTTTACTTTCGTCAAATCCTTTGGAATGGTTACATACGCCAATTTATCAAGCCTCCTTAATGCGCTCCGAACAGGCTCTTAGAGAGGCTGCCGGTCTTGAACAGGGCGAAGCACAGCAGGACCGTGTAGCCCATGCAGGCCCATATCGCGCCTGAGATATTTCCGTCCGTGGCGATACTCTGTACCAAAACAGAGTAGATTCCCACGCACACCATGATTAGAAATGCCTGGAACGCCAATGCAAACAGGGATTTCAAGTAGTTCTGTCCTGTATGGCTCCAATCCCGGTTTGTCATAGTGGCAAGCGGAATCGGTCCAACGGAAGTTGTCAAATACACCTCGATCATGCGGCCGTAGATGACAAGCATGATACAGATGGAAAGGGCATTCATGGTAAGTCCCACAAAAAGGGACTGGAACCACAGCCCGAACAGTTCTCCCGTGCCCAGGGCTTCAAGCTGCGCCTCCATATCCGTGATAACGCTGCTGATATCAATGGAGGTATTCCCGATGATGACGCCTGCGCTGCTGTTCACAACGCTTTGCCCCACATCAAAGATACCCATGACGATATTCCATGTGTTCGTCACAATGAGAACGGCACAGAAGGTCTTGAAAATCCACTTGAAGAACATCCAGGTATCTACATCGTGCAGATTGTTTTTCTCTGTCACAAGCTGGATCAGCTCATAACACATTACGAATGTCAGGATAACCCCGGCGATTGGAACGATCACCGTTTCAGAGAGGTTTCGGATCATAGAAAAGACGCCGCTGTTCCATGCCAGCGGCGTCTGTCCCACTTCACCGGCGATCTCGCCTACTTTGGTATTGACCGTATCGAACATGCCCGACAGGTTTCCCGTGATTCCCTCGATGAGCAGCCCTCGGAGCCATTCATCGAGTTTGTCGAGTATGCCGCCCATAAGCGATCACCGCCGGACGATCAACCGAACAGGCCGGAGAGCAGAGGTACAAGGGTGATGCCGATGAGGGCGACACCGCCGCCGGCCATCAACTGTTTCATACCCTGGCTTTTGGAAGCAGATAGTGATAGGTAATCCTTTGAAGTCATCGCCGGATTTTCCCCCACTCCACACCGTGCATGCGGCTTTCACCGCACACGGCGTTCCATCGGAAATGAATTTCAACAGTTTTAAACACAACTTACACACTTCGTTACAGCATTGAGGGTTACTGCGCTATGGCCGGTGTTCCAGCCAGTTCCCGCAGCTTATTGAGTTTTTCCAGTTGCTTTTTGTTCAGTTGGAGTGCTTTTAAGTATTTCTGTATCGTGGTTTCTGCGGTGGCATGAATCAGAAGATGGACAGCCTCGGTCACCAGGACAAGGTTGCTGTACTTATCCGTTCCGCCATTCTCCAGCGGCACCTTATGGTGACAGCGTATGTCGTAGGGCATGAGTTCCACGCCGGAAACGGCGCACCGCCCATATTGAGCCGCGAACAGGGAAATCCGGTTGTCTGCAAACTCAATGGTCTTGTCCAGCACAGGGGTTCGCATGAGCCATATCATCGTATCGGTGTTGACACCAAGATTTTTGTGGATTTCTGCCCGCCCCTCCGGGGTGTACCGGTTGACGGTTTTCTTCTTGTGCTGGGCGTCCCGTGTCTGAACATACCCGATTGGAATGAGGGGGTGTCCGTTCAGAAACCGAAGCTGTTTACTCTTTCCATACCGTTCTTTAATGAAGCCCCGTTCCAGTTTCCCGTTTCGGGTCAGGCCACGCAGTCTGTTTGCCATTTGCTTTTTCAGCCCCTGCGCCAGATTGGGGAAGTCCTCGCTGACACGGGTGGCCAGCCGGTAATAATTATGAAGTCCGGCAACCACCGCGTTGTACTGCTGAATGGCGATATACTGACTTCGGCTGTCTGCCGGAGTCTGAATCGCCTTGATTGCAGCTGAGATTTTCTCCTTTGCGTGCGCTACGGCTTTGTCGCTCATGTGCGAGCAGACCACATACTTTTTCCCTTTACGGTAGACCTTCAGTTTGAATCCCAGAAATTCCGAGTAATGTTGCTTCATGTTGATGACCTTTGACTTTTCCGGGCTGATGTCCAGCCCCAGGCGGTCTTTCAGCCAGAGCTTTGTGGCCTCAAACGCTTTTACCGCGTCTTGATAGCTTCGGCAGAAGATTTTGAAGTCATCCGCGTACCTTACGAGATACATTTCCTTGAGATTGCTCCGGCGCAGAGCCCGATAGGTATGGCTTTTAATATCTGTGCCGTGTGCGTTCTGTCTGGTTTTGTACTCGTAGTGGGTGGGCATATTCTCCCACTGGGAGGCCACCCACCAGTCCAATTCGTTCAGCACGATGTTGGACAAGAGCGGTGACAGGATGCCGCCCTGCGGCGTTCCCTTGGTCGGGTAAACTCTCTTGCCATCGGGGAGAACGATTGGCGCTTTCAGCATTTGCTTGATGATGCACAGCAGCTTTTTATCCCGGATACCCAGTTTCCACATCTGCCGTATCAGCTTTCCGTGGTTCACGTTGTCAAAGAAACTGTGAATGTCCAGGTCAACCGCATAGTGCAAGTGCTGTATCTGCATGAGCCGGCAGCACTGCGCGATAGCGTGTTCCGTGGAGCGGTTTGGCCGAAAGCCGTTGGAACGCTCGTGGAACTTGGCCTCACAGATGGGCTCCAGCACTTGCAGGATACACTGCTGGACGATGCGGTCAACAATGGTGGGAATACCCAGCGGCCTTGTTTTGCCGTTGGGCTTTGGGATCTCCACCCGTCTTACCGGGCGGGGCTTGTACCAACTGAACTGTTTTTGAATCAGCCGGACGAACCTTTCTTCCTCCATGGAGGCAAGGTGCCGGATGGTCCGCTTATCCACACCGGGAGTACCGCTCCCTTTGTTTCCCTTGATGGTCCGGTACGCCAGCTTGATGTTTTCCTCACTGGCAATCAGGCCCATGAGGTTTTGAAACACTTTTCCATTCAAGCTGTCTGCATACAGACCGTCAAAGGTGCTTTGCAGGTCATAATACTCCGTATAGCGGATTTTGCTTCGCTTGGGTTTTTGCGTTTGCTGCTCCGAAGTCAACACAGGCATCCACCCCTTTCGGTTTGGATTTTCTTTGTCATACTCGAAGCTGTGTTTGTTGTGTTTTCAGTATTCTTAATTCATTTCCGACTTGGGGCCGTCCCTCCGCGGACTTGTTATTTCCGCTTCATCGGTACCATGCCCCTACTCTCACTGGGATTAAGTGCGGTTATACCGGTTTGACCCGGCTTTCCCGCCCAACGGCCTGCAACGGCTTGTTTCATACGTTCCCAGCTTTCCACGTTCCGACAATCCTATCATGAGATACTTTTAGGTGCTCCCTCTGAGCCTGTGCCCGGTTCCAAAGGAACCTTGCCGCCTGTAACGGCATGTGGAGTTTCATAACAACCAGTCTTACTAATCCACGGACACGCCATATTAAAATGGCCGCAGCCTTTCGACATACTCACAACGTTTAGACCCGTACATTCGGGAGTACGTCAGTGCGGTCGGTCGCACATTCTCACCATGAGTATCTGACACCCGGCATATAGGTGACGCCGCCCACCTCTGGGTGGGTTTCGTGCGGATGGCTCCGCTTACGGCCACTCTCTGCCGACTTCACCGAGCTTTTGACCGGGAAGTGGTTGCACACTTCAAGGCCAATCGGAGTATCAGTGTGGGCGTTTCCGGGCGTTACCCCTTCATTCCACCCATCGGATTGTCAGTTCTCCTAAGATTTCAGGCTATAAAGCCCTTCGACTTAGTGCCTAACCTTTTCAGTTAGGAACGTGTCGCACGGTTGTCCTGGCCGTAACCTTCCAGAAGGTTGATAACGCCCCAGATACCAAGACCTGCGCCCAGGGCCACTACGAGAGTCTGCAAAACACCAACTGCGCTGTTGAAAAATTCCATAAAATAATCCTCCTAAAAAATGTTTTTGATTTTGGGTTAAGTTGTTGCGTCAATCTCGTACACATCGAAGGTGTCCGTGGGTTTTACCACGGCACGCTGCTTCTTCATGTACCGTTCCATGTCAAAGACATTTTTAGGGTCGGCGTCGGCCGTGTATCTGTAATTCGGGTGCCGGGTGAGGTCGTACTTGTCCGAAAGGAACGGGCGCACGCCCCGCAGCATGAAGATACACTTGCCGCCGTCCATCACTGCTAATTCGTCCTGGGTCATCAACTCCTTTCCTAATTTTTGATAACTGAGGCCGTGGGAAACCTGGCTGCCCCGGTTTTCGGACTGGTTATAGAGATCAATGGTCTCTTTCCCCAGCAGTTCCGAAATTTCCTTGAGCGTGGATTTCTCCTTGCCTCCCAAAAACAAAGTGCTGTCACAGTTACCGACAATGGTATCTGCCGCATCCTTGTAGATGGTCTTTAACTGGCTCTGCGACTGCAAAATAATAGAAGCCGATATCTCACGGCTTCGGATGGTGGCGATCAGCTTATCGAAGTTCGGTATCTGGCCGATGTTGGCAAACTCGTCCAGAATCAGACGGACATGGACGGGCAGCCGCCCACCGTAGAAGTCATCCGCCTTGTCGCAGAGCAGATTGAAAAGCTGACTATACATGAGGGCGGCCACGAAATTGAAAGTGCTGTCCGTATCCGAAAGAATCACAAACAGCGCCGTCTTTTGGTCGCCCAGGGTATCCAGTTCCAGTTCGTCATATTCCATCAGGTCCCGCAGCTCCTTGATGTCGAAGGGAGCAAGCCGGGCACCGCAGGAAATGAGAATGGATTTTAAGGTTTTGCCAGAGACGAAAAGTCAAGGACTTTTTCATCAAATTCACAAAGAAGTCACATTTTGCGGACTTCCTCACGGAGCATACGCTTGATTTTGTCCTCCATCGTCTCCTTGGCGGTCTCGCTGAAATGGACACGGACGATATAGGTGGTCTTGCCAATCTGCTTTCTGACAGTAGGGCAAGTGGCGGTGTTGGTTGCGGTATTGTTCATTCAAAGTCCTCCTGTAAATGAAAAATGCCCGGTGACTGTTCATCATCGGGTGATGTCGGTATGAGGGAACAAGGCAAGGCGGCAACATTAAGGTATCTATAAAAACCTTGCCGTCTTTGCCACGCTTGCC
>OWID01000250.1_pt1 | contig 22763 bp, 18 predicted proteins | sample 1732661 | NCBI WGS metagenome assembly OWID01 (sample SAMN05065739, study PRJEB22554) | human gut metagenome | biome: ENVO:2100002; feature: ENVO:00000062; material: ENVO:00002003 | host: Homo sapiens | place: USA
CGAGATAGGCTCCGGTCTCGTGGGCTCGGAGATGTGTATAAGAGACAGGAATAGCAACACCTCTCATTGGGAAGCACAGCAAGCGGACGGCACAGCGGGTTTTGTCTGATCCACCCGGTGCGCGGGCGGCTCCGTATGATCCTCGCGGAGCCGCCCCGGACCGTCCCAGGCCGCAGATGAGTTCCCGCCGGAAGCGGCGGACAGAAAGGAAGAATCCTGTATGAATCAAATCGCCATTGTTTATTGGAGCGGTACCGGCAACACGGAGACCATGGCCCAGTGCATCGCCGAGGGCGTGAAGGAAGCCGGCGGCCAGGCGCAGCTGCTTGGTCCGGGAGAATTTTCCGCCGACCGTTTTTCTGAGTTTTCCGCCGTGGCGTTCGGCTGCTCCGCTATGGGCGCCGAACAGCTGGAAGAAGCGGAGTTCGAGCCCATGTTCTCCTCTGTGGAGGGCGCGCTGGGCGGTAAGAAGATCGCACTGTTCGGGTCCTATGGCTGGGGCGACGGCCAGTGGATGCGGGACTGGTGCGCCCGCTGCGAAGACGCTGGCGCCAATCTTTTTGAAGAAGAGGGCCTGATCGTCCACGAAGCGCCCGACGCCCAGGGCCAGGAGGCCTGCCGGGAGCTGGGCCGCCAGCTGGCAGCCTGGTAAATCTGCTGATCCGTACGGCTGGGCCGTACTGGTTTGATACTTATCTCCTTTTTCCCCTCATCTACCCCCGCACGGGTATCCGTGCGGGGGCAACTCCTATATTCTGCAATCAATTTGTCTTAAAAGGCGAAAAACAGAGGGGAGCCTATTTTAAAATTGGACAATTTTGCCAAAGTGTGCTGTAAATGAAGAAAATGGAAGACTGATGCTTGACAGATGGAGTTAGTGATGGTAAACTCAACCTGCAATTGAGTTAGAAACAACTAACTATACAACGTATACCTGAGCGGGTATGTCAGACACAAAGGGGAGGACAGGAATGATGCCGCTGACGATGGCAAAGACCGGAGAGCCGGTTACGATCCGAAAGATCACCGGAAAGGACGAGGTGCGGCTGCATCTGGCGGAGCTGGGCTTTGTGGTGGACAGTGAGGTGACCGTGGTGACGGAGATCGCCGGCAACCTGATCGTACAGGTGCGGGGCAGCCGGGTGGCGCTGAACGAGGCCATGGCCAACCGCATTATGATTTAAGGAGGAGAACGGAATGAAAACACTCAAGGATGCAAAGGTAGGCCAGACGGTCACCGTGGCAAAGCTGCACGGGGAGGGCCCTGTGAAGCGCCGGATCATGGACATGGGCATCACCAAGGGCGTGGAGATCTTCGTGCGCAAGGTGGCGCCTCTGGGGGACCCCATGGAGCTGAATGTGCGGGGCTATGAGCTCAGCGTCCGCAAGGGCGACGCGGAGATGATCGAGGTCCTTTGAGACGCGGCACGGGCCGCTTTTATTTGATACATGAGTTAGTGCAAACTAACAATTTTCTGGAAGGAGAAAACCATGGAAACGAAGATCGCATTGGCAGGCAATCCCAACTGCGGAAAAACGACGCTTTTCAACCAGCTGACCGGCTCCAACCAGTACGTGGGCAACTGGCCCGGCGTGACGGTGGAGAAGAAGGAGGGCCGCCTCAAGGGCCATAAGGACGTGATCATCCAGGATCTGCCGGGTATTTACTCCCTCTCTCCCTACACGCTGGAGGAGGTGGTGTCCCGGAACTATCTGGTGCGGGAGAAGCCGGACGCCATTTTGAATATCGTGGACGGCACCAACATCGAGCGCAACCTCTATCTGACCACCCAGCTCATTGAGCTGGGGCTGCCGGTGGTGGTGGCGGTGAACATGATCGACCTGGTGCGCCGCAACGGGGACCAGATCGACCTTGCCCGGCTGGGCCAGGCACTGGGCTGCCAGGTGGTGGAGATGAGCGCCCTCAAGGGCGAGGGCGGCATGGCCGCGGCGGAAAAGGCCGTAGAAGCCGCTTCTGCCGGACGGCGGGGCGAGCTGCCCCACGTGTTCACCGGCAGCGTGGAGCATGCCATCGCCCATATTGAGGAGTCCATTGCCGGGCTGGTGGATGAGGCGTATCTGCGCTGGTATGCCATCAAGATCTTCGAGCGGGACGAGAAAGTGCTGGAGGAGCTGAAGCTCACCGACGAGCTGGCGGAACATCTGGAGGCCCACATCGCCGACTGCGAGGCGGAGCTGGACGACGACGCCGAGAGCATCATCACCAACCAGCGCTATGCCTATATCAGCGGCGTGGTGGGTAAGGCCGTGCGGAAAAAGGCGGCGGCCCACAGCCTCTCCGTCTCCGACAAAATCGACCAGGTGGTCACCAACCGGGTGCTGGCCCTGCCTATTTTCGCGGGCGTCATGTTCCTGATCTACGCCATTGCCATGGGCGGTTGGAGCGTTTCCATCGGCACCCGGGCCACGGACTTTACCAACGACGTGATCTTCGGCCAATGGGTGCCGGGATTGTTCCACAGCCTGCTCACGGGACTTGGCGTGGCCGAGGGCACGTGGATGTACGGCCTCATCCAGGACGGCATCGTGGCGGGCGTCGGCGCCGTGCTGGGCTTTGTGCCCCAGATGCTGGTGCTGTTTTTGCTGCTGGCTGTGCTGGAGGACGTGGGCTACATGGCCCGTGTGGCCTTCATCATGGACCGGATCTTCCGGCGTTTCGGCCTGAGCGGCAAGAGCTTCATTCCCATGCTGGTGGCCACCGGCTGCGGCGTTCCGGGCATCATGGCCTCCCGCACCATTGAGCAGGACCGGGACCGGAAGATGACCATCATGACCACCGGCTTCATCCCCTGCGGCGCCAAGATGCCCATCATCGGCCTGTTTGCCGGCGCCCTGTTCGGAAATTCCGCCTGGGTGGCCACCTCCGCCTACTTCATCGGCGTGGCGGCGGTCATCCTCTCCGGCATCATGCTCAAAAAGTTCAAGGCCTTTGCCGGTGAGCCGGCGCCCTTCGTCATGGAGCTGCCCGCCTACCATGCCCCCGCCGGCAGCAATGTGCTGCGGGCCACCTGGGAGCGGGGCTGGTCCTTCATCAAGCGGGCAGGCACGGTGATCCTGCTCTCCTCCATCGTGCTGTGGTTCCTCCAGGGCTACGGCTTTGTGGACGGCGTGTTCCAGGCGGTGGAGGACAACAACGACTCCCTGCTGGCCGTCATCGGCAACGCCATCGCGTGGATTTTCTATCCCCTGGGCTGGACCGGCCAGTGGGCCTGGAAGGCCGCCGTGGCCACGTTTACCGGCCTCATTGCCAAAGAAGAGGTGGTCAACACCTTCGGCGTTTTGTACCACTATGCCGGTGAGGTGGATCTGATGGACGATTCCAGCCCCATCTGGGCGCTGGTGGCGGCGGACTTCACTGCCCTGAGTGCCTACTCCTTCATGATCTTCAACCTGCTGTGCGCGCCGTGCTTTGCGGCCATGGGCGCCATCAAACGGGAGATGAACAATCCCAAGTGGACGGCGGGCGCCATCGCCTACATGTGCGGCTTTGCCTATGTGGTGTCCATGATCGTCTACCAGGTGGGCGGCCTGATTACCGGGGAAATTTCCTTCGGCGTCCTGCCTGCCGTGGCACTGGCGCTGCTGGCGATGATGATCTATCTGCTGGTGCGCCGGGGCTATCAGGGTGAAACGGAGCTGCGGCACCTGACTGCGGTGTCTGCGGCCAAGATGTAACGGAAAGGAGCATACTATGCCTCAGATGCTGGGCCAGGTCCTGGTTGGGCTGATCCTTATAGGCGTAGTGGCCCTGGCAGTGCGGTCGGTGTGGAAAAGTCACAAGGCCGGCGGGCACTGCTCGGGAGACTGCAGCCGCTGCGGCGGCGGATGCCATCACGGAAAGTAACCAGAAAAGGGCGGAGACACTGTGTGTCTCCGCTCTCTTTTTAAAAAAATCCCCGCCCGGGAAAGTCCGGACGGGGAAAAGGGTCAGCCGTTGGCGGCTTCGTATTTCCGGAGGAAGGAGACCAGGGCCTCCACGCCCTCCTTGGGCATGGCGTTGTAAATAGAGGCCCGCAGACCGCCCACGCTCTTGTGGCCCTTGAGGTTATCAAAGCCGGCGGCCTTGGCAGCGGCCACCACCTGGGCATCCTGCTCCTTGGAGGGGGAGACGAAGGGCACGTTCATCACAGAGCGGTCCTCGGAGCGGACGGAGCCGGTGAAGAAGCGGCTGGAATCCAGGAAGCGGTAGAGCACGTCGGCCTTTTCCTGGTTGCGCTGTGCGGCTGCCTCCAGTCCGCCGTGGGCGAGCAGGTACTTGAAGACCTTTCCGCAGCAGTAGATGGCCCAGCAGTTGGGGGTATTGTACAGCGAGTCGTTGTCCGCGTGGACCGCGTAGCTGAGGTAGGTGGGCACAAAGTCCGGCAGGTCATGGCGGATGAGATCCTCCCGGATGATGACGATGGCCATGCCGGCGGGACCCACGTTTTTCTGCACACCGCCCCAGATAAGACCGTAGTCGCTGACGTTGCAGGGGCGGGAGAGGAACATAGAGGACTGATCGGAGACCAGCACATGGCCCTTGGTATCGGGCAGGGTGTGGTAGGTGGTGCCGTTGATGGTCTCGTTTTCGCAGATGTAGACATAGTCGGCGTCCGCGGGGATGGCCAGGTCGGAGCAGTCCGGGATGTAGGAGAAGTTCCGGTCGGCGGAGGAGGCCACTACCTCTACCTTGCCGTATTTCCGGGCCTCGGCGATGGCCTTTTTGGACCATGCACCCGTCTCCACATAGCAGGCGGTGCCGTTTTTCATCAGGTTCATGGGCACCATGGCAAATTGCAGCGTGCCGCCGCCCTGGATGAACAGGACCTTATAGTTGTCGGGGATGCCCATGAGACGGCGCAGGTCTGCCTCGGCTTCTTCCCGGATCTGCTGGAAGACCTGGGATCGATGACTCATCTCCATCACGCACATGCCGCTTGCGCGGTAGTTGAGCATCTCGGCGGCGATCTCTTCCAGCACTTCCTCCGGCATCATGGCGGGGCCGGCAGAGAAGTTATAGGTGCGGCCGTACTTCATTGTTTGCATCTCCTCTCATGATTTTGGCTCTGGTGAACCAGATTGGATTCAGTATACGCCAGCGCCCGGGAAAGAATCAACGGATAATTCCACCGCATCGCCTGCCGCCCCGGCGGGGCGGCATTATGCAAAACAACAGGAATGAGAAAACGCAGGTGGGAAAACTTGAAATTTTAACGGGATTTTCATATAATATTACCATCTATGTGTATGGATGTGTTTGGAGAGAAACGGAACAGGAAGGGGAGGGAGAGACATGCGCGCAGACGGAACACGGGTCCGGGGACTGAGTCCCATCGTGCAGGCACTGCCCTACATCATGCCGCGCCGATATGACGCACAGAACTGGGCCAACGACTATGCCGACGAGAATATCCTGCGGGATTATATCCGGCAAAAGCGCCGGGAGGGGCAGGCGGTTACCCATATGAGCGTGCTAGCGGCGGCCTATTACAAGGCGGCGCTGGAAAACCCCAAGCTGAACTATTTTGTAGTCAACCGCAAGGTATACTGCCGCAATCACTTCTGCTTCAGCTTCGTCATCCTCAAGACCCGCGCGGATGGCACGCCGGATGAGACGGTCATCAAGATCTTCCTCCAGCCGGAGGATACGGTATTCACCATCAGCCAGCGGGTGCGGGATGCCATCCGCCGCAACCTGGTGGCGACCCACAATAACCGCACGGACCGGTTTGCCAACATGGCCTTTTCCATCCCGGGCCTTGCCCGGCTGGTGTTCGGCCTTGCATACCATCTGGACCAACACGGGCTGCTGCCCCGCCGGATCATCGACCTGAGCCCTTTCCATACCAGCGTATTCATCACGAACCTGGCCTCCATCAACACCAGCTACATCTACCACCACTGCTATGAGTTCGGCACCACCAGCGTGTTTTTGTGCATGGGCAAGCCTGTGCCCGATCCGCTGGTGCCGGGCAAGCGGCGCATGCCGCTGGGCGTGGTCATGGACGAGCGGATCGCTACGGGCATCGAATACTCCCGCTTTTTTGCGGCGTTCGGCCGGTATCTGCGGGACCCGGCCTGCCTGGAGCGGCGGCTGGACGGAGGCGGGGAAGCGGTACAGGAGGAGAAGATGACGGTATGAATCAATCAGAGCAAACGCCCGTCCGGGACCGGGAAGCGCACACCCTGGGCGACTGGCTGCGGACGGAGTGGAACCATATCGGCCTTTATATCCAGGCGCTTGCCAAGTGGCTGGCGGTGGCGGCGGTGACGGGCGCGGCGTGCGGCGCCGTGGGCTCCGCGTTCCACATCGGTGTGGAAAAAGCCACGGAGCTGCGGGGAGCCAACCCGTGGCTTTTGTGGTGTCTGCCCCTGGCGGGCCTTCTGATCGTGGGCTTCTACAAGCTCACCAAAACCGAGGGCCAGGGCACCAATGACATCATCGACGCGGTGCATCTGGGCAAGGGCCTTTCCATTTTCCTGCTGCCCGCCATTTTCCTGGGCACCGTGCTCACCCACCTTTGCGGCGGCTCCGCCGGACGGGAGGGTGCCGCGCTGCAGATGGGCGGCACCATCGGCCACCATGTGGGAGGGCTGTTCCGCCTGGATGACCGGGACATGCGCACGGCTACCATGGCGGGCATGGCGGCGTTTTTCGCCGCGTTGTTCGGTACGCCCCTGACGGCCACGGTGTTTGCCATGGTGGTCATCAGCATCGGCATCATGTACCACGCGGCGTTCATCCCCTGCCTCACAGCCTCTCTGGTGGCCTACGGCGTGTCGCTACTTATGGGCGTGCAGCCCACCCGCTTTACGGTGGACATGCCCGCCCTGGAGACGGTGATGCTGCTGCGGGTGGCGGTGCTGGGCGCGCTGTGCGCCCTGGTATCCATCCTGTTTTGCAACACCATCCACTTTGCCGAGCATCAGATGGCCCGCCGCATCCCCAACGCCTGGGTGCGGGTGGTGGTCGGGGGCGTGGGCATCATCGCCCTGACCTATCTTTGCGGTACCACGGACTATAACGGCGCGGGAATGAATATCATCACCGCGGCGGTGGAGCAGGGAAGCGCCCATCCGGCGGCGTTCCTTTTGAAAATTCTCTTCACGGCGGTGACGCTTTCCGCCGGGTTCAAGGGCGGCGAGGTGGTCCCCTCGTTTTTCGTGGGCGCCACCTTTGGCTGCGTGGCCGGTCCGCTGCTGGGTATCCCCGCCTCCTTCGGTGCGGCTCTGGGGCTGGTGGCCGTGTTCTGCGGCGCCGTCAACTGTCCGGTGGCCTCCATCTTCCTTTCGGTGGAGCTGTTCGGAGACGGCGGACTTTTGTACTTTGCCCTCATCTGCGGCATCAGCTACATGCTCTCGGGCTACAACGGCCTCTACTCCAGCCAGACCATCCTCTACTCCAAGCTCAAGGCACAGTACATCAACGTCCATACCAACGCCCACCACGCGGGCAACCCCCACGCCGAGCCGCCGGTGCGGGGCAGTCTGAAAGAGGAATAAAAAAAGCCCCCATCCGGGGGCTTTTTTATTTTGCAGATACGGCTGCTTGGGGTTCCAGGAACAGCTGCGCCATGGCAAGGGCACAGGGAGCCAGGGCCAGCAGTACGCTGCGAAGCCCCAGTGCCCTCCAGCACAGGAAGCTCGTGCCCACACCGCAGTGAAAGCTCAAAAGGGTCTTGCCGTAAAAGGCCGCCTTGGGCTGCTGGTTGGTTCCGGCGGCTGTGTTGGCCAGCGCCATGGTGAACTGGCGGAGATTGTTGGTGGAAAAAATGCTGGAGCTGACAAAGCCGTCCGCGCCGGGAAAGCTGTTCCATTGAAAGGCCATGGCGAAAAACAGCGGATAGAGCCCCAGCACCGGGGAGATTTCGGCGGGAAGCAACGCGACCAGTACGGCGGCCGCCATGTCGATACCCACGCTGAGCCGCCGCAGGTCCCGGATGGGGCCAAGAGGCAGCCAGACGGTCAGGGCAATGCCCGCCATGTACAGCGCGGCACCGCCCAGACGCAAAAGCATATCGGTCCAGCTGCCGCCCAGAAGATCGGTGGCCAGGTAGATAAGGTTGGCTGTCTGGGCGGAGCCAAACAGCCCGGCAAAGCGCAGCATGGTGTAGACACCGAGAAAACCGCCGATAAAGGCCATGGTAAAATGGATGCGCCGCTGTGCCTGCACCATATGCGTCCCTCCCTTTCGTTTTTAAAGACCCAGCAGTTCCCGGGCAACGGTCACGTTGCGCTGCTCCATCTCCTGCAGACGGGCTACAGCCTCCTCCCGGGACTGGGGCGTGCCGGTCTGGCGGACGGCCCGGTCGATCATGGCACACAGGTTTTCGGCCGTGACGGAGTCCAGATCCACAAACAGCTCCTGCCCCATGTACTTGAGGAAGGAGGACACCTTGGGGTCATACACCACGCCCACCAGAGGCACGCCCTGGCTGGCGGCGAAGATCAGCGCGTGGAGCCGCATGGACACCACCGCATCCATGCGGGACAGGGCACCGATGATGGTGCCGGCGCCGCCGGCGTCGTCCAGGAAATAGTGGGGGATGTCCAGATTTGCTGCTGCCTGACGGTGGGCCACCGGGTCCAGATGCTTTTCCACCGCTGTGAATACGGGGGTGAGGCCGTAGGTCTCGTAGGCATAGCGGGCCGCCTGGGCAAAGACGGGGGCTTTTTCATCGAAGCCCTTCCACTGGCGCAGGGCAAAGCACAGGTACTTTCCATGGGGCGGGATGCCGGCGCGCAGCAGTACGCTGTCCACCTCCGCGTCAGAGGCGGGACGCAGCGTCAGGGCCGGGTCCGCCGTCAGCAGGATGCGGGGGACAGTGACGCCCATGCGTAAAAGCTCCTCCCGGGAGTCCGGCTCCCGCAGGGTGATGACGTCCACATAGGCGTTGAGCACCTTGGCGGCCAGCGCCCGGTGGCTTTCCCGGGTGACGGGACCGATGCCGCAGCCGTACATCTGTACTTGACAGCCGGCGCGCTTGGCGGCACGGATGTTGTAGAGATAGAACCACAAAGAGCGACGGGAGGTGACGTCCTGGATGAGGCTGCCGCCGCCGTTGATATAGAGCTTGGCCTGGCGCATGGCCTTGTGCCAGGCCAGGATGCTGGAGCGGTGCACCGCCTGGACCCGGTAGGTCAGGCGGGTGGACTTGGGGTCTTTGCTCAGAACGGTCATGGGCATGTCCGGGTCGATGGACCGCATCTCCTGCAAGATGGCCTCCAGGATGGCGTCGTCGCCGGCGTTGCCCCGGCCGTAGGCGCCGCAGATGACCACGCCGTCCCTGGCCCGGGCCGGGCGGCGGTGCCGCCGGAGGATCTCCTGATAGATATGCAGCTGGGTGTCCACCGTGTTCTGAATGGAGAAGTGGGTGGAGGCCTTTTCATAGAGCTTTTCACCCATGTCGCGGCGCAGGGCGTCGTCGTTGCCCAGGGCGGCCAGATAGGTACCCAGAGCCTCAAAGTCGCCGGGGGCGAACAGGAAGCCGTTGACATCAGAATCGATCAGATGGGGGATGCCGCCTACAGCGGTGGCCACTGTGGCCAGGTGGAACCGGGCACCTTCCGTCAGGGCATAGGGGAAGGTCTCGGAGAGGCTGGTGAGGGCGTTGATGTCCAGGGCAGCGTAGAACTGATCCATGCCGCCGCTGATCCAGCCGGCAAAGGTCACCTGCTTTTCCACACCCAGCTCCCGGGCAAGAGCCCCCAGCTTTTCCCGCTCCTCGCCGTCTCCGGCGATGACCAGGCGCAGCCGGGGGCAGGAGGCGTAGCCCGCGGCAAAGCCCCGGATGAGGGTGGACATGTCCTTGACGGGATTGAGCCGGGCGGCGATGCCCACCACCACGGAATTCTCATCCGCGTCCACGCCCAGCTGCCGCAGATACTCCAGCCGCTCCATCTTGGGCGGCGGGGCGGGGGTGAAGTCGATGCCGTTGTAGATAGCGTAGAACCGGTCTGCCGGGAATCCCCGGGAGATCAGCAGGTCCACCATGGCGTCGGACACGCCGATGCGGTAGTCCAGCTTGCGCAGGGCATAGGCATTGATGGTGCCGAAGGTAAGGCGGCTGAGGGGCCGGCCCATGTAGTCCAGCCGGTAGTCACTGTGCACGGTGGTCACCACCGGGAGCCCTGTGGACTTGCGCAGCATGGCGCCGATCATGTTGGCCCGGGAGCCGTGGCAGTGGATCAGCTCAAAGCCCTCCTGGCGGATATAGCGGGACAGCTCCCGGCGCACCCGCAGCACATTGTTTCCGCCGCAGATCCGGGTGGGGATGCCCAGCTTTCTGGCCTCGTCGGCAAAGGGACCGTCCCGGAAGCACACCAGCTGGGCGGTGATGGTTTTATTCAGATTTTGCAGCAGGCTGAGCACGTGGGTCTTGGCACCGCCGGAGTCGCCGCCGCTGATCAGATGGATGACCTTCATGAAAATGTCCTTCTTTAATGAAAATGTTCTTGAGAAATCATAAAAAATATTATACAATGTTTCGCAGACATTGTCTACAAAGAATCGGGCGGCCCCGCCGCTTATGGAGGAACGTATGGAACAAAAAGCAAAGCGCATTGGAAAATTTAACGTCGTCGATGTGATCGCCGTGGTGCTGATCCTGGCGGTGGCCGTATTTGCCGGCATGAAGCTGATGAATCGCGGCGGCGAGGAAGGCGGCCAGGCGGCCATGACCAAGGTGACCTATGTGGTCAAGGCCGAGGGCGTGCCTGTAGAGCTGTATGAATCCTGCCAGGCGCATCTGCCCTCTCCCCTCATGGCCTCCGGCGAACTGGTAGGCGGCCAGATCGAGAGCGTGGAAAAGGAGCCCTACTACGTGCTGGGCCCCGACGGACAGTGGGTGGAGGACCCGGAGCATGTGACGCTCTACTTCACCGCCACCACCGAGACGCCCACCGGCGAGGTGATGACCACCAAGGTAGGCGACCAGGAGGTCCGCATCGGTAAGAAGGACTATATCCTGAAAAGCGAGTACATTGAGATCAACGGCGGCACGGTCATCGACGTGCAGTGGGAAGATATCCAGGAGTAATCATAAAGAGCGCCGCGCAGAATGCGCGGCGCTCTTTTTATGCCTGGGGACGGTCGGCAGGGACCAGGGACGCGAACCAGCGGACGGAAAAGTCCCGGAATGCCGCAATATGGGGCGGGAGGTAGGCGCTGTACCGCCAGTGCAGGTACAGCTGGCGCACATGGGCGAAGTCCTGCAGGTGGAGCAGGGCGATGCCGTCGGTCTGGGGCGGAAGGCCCGTCCGGCTGGGCAGGAAGCACACGCCTACCCCGCAGCGGACAAAGTCGCACAATGTGATGGGGTTGTCGCTTTCAGCCACGACCCGGGGGGAGAAGTTCACCTCGTTGCAGGCGTTCTGGATGATCTTTGCCCAGGGGCGGTCCCGCCGGAGGCTGACGAAGGGGACGCTGCGCACGTCCGAGAGCCGGACGGATTCCAGCCGGGTCAGGGGGTGGTCTGCCGCGGCGGCCAGCACCACGTCCTCCCGAAGCAGGAGACACGAGTTACGGGGCAGTACCTCGTCGCCCACCAGGGAGTCGATGAGCATATCATAGCTGGGCTGCTCCGTTTCGCCAAAGATCCGCTGGGTGATCTCAAAGCGCACCTCCGGGCGCACGGCCAAAAAATCCGCCAGCAGCTGGGGCAGCAGGGCGGTGGCGGAGTGGACGCAGAGCTGGATCCGGCTCTCCGGTCCGGTTTTGCGGGCGTCGATCTCCGCCCGGGCGTCCTGGAGGGAGGCGAGGATCTGCCGGGTGTAGCGCAGCAGGATCCGCCCGTTTTCATTCAGGCGCATCCGGCGCCCGTCCCGGTCGAACAGGGGGACGCCCAGTTCGTTTTCCAGGTTCCGGATGGTGCGGCTCAGGGCGGGCTGGGCCAGGTTCAGCCGCTCCGCGGCCCGGGTCATGTGCTCCAGTTCCGCCACGGCCTGAAATTGTTTGAGCTGAAAAATCTCCATGTCGCGCACCTCTGTTCGTCTGCAAAAAACGTTTCCGGCCTGCTTTTTTTGTACAGTATCACAGAAAACGCCAAAAGTAAATACGGTATTTATTGAAATCATAACTCTTGGTTATCAATTTATCGCCATAAAGTGTTAGACTGGCAAAGATAATTTTGCTATAGTGTCAAAATAACACCATTATAATAAAAAAACGGCGGAAGCCGCTGGTGGTTATGTGTTGAAAGGACGGGATAGTATGGTGCAGTTTGATCCTTTGAAGTATTCCTTTGCCTCCCACAGAAATGTGGTCTATGCCAGAAAGGGCATGGCCTGTTCCACGTCTCCCATCGCGTCCCAGGTGGGACTGGAGATCCTCAAGTCCGGCGGCAACGCCATGGACGCCGCCATTGCCATGGCCACCACGCTGCCGCTGGTGGAGCCCACCGGCAACGGCCTGGGCAGCGACTGCTTTGCCCTGGTGTGGAGCGCCAAGGATCAAAAGCTCTTCGGCCTGGACGGGTCCGGTGTGGCGCCCATGGCCCTCTCTGCCGAGAAGGTGAAGGAGGCCGGCTACACCTCCGTGCCTGTGAACGGCTGGCTGCCCACCATGGTCCCCGGTGCGCCCAGCGCCTGGGCGCTGCTGCGCCGCCGCTTCGGCACCAAGCCCATGACCGAGCTGATGGCTCCCGCCATCCGCTATGCCCGGGAGGGCTTCTGCATCCCCGTGAACGTTTATAAGCAGTGGAAAGCGGAGACTGCCCGCTTCACCGCCGCTGCGGAGAAGGAGCCGGAGGTGTTCGGTCCCTGGGTGCAGTACTTCACCAAAAACGGCAAGACTTACGAGGCCGGCGATACGTTCTATAACCCGGACTTTGCCGCCACGCTGGAGTCTCTGGCTGAGAGCGACTGCGAGAGCTACTACCACGGCGAGATCATGCACAAGATCGTGGATTTCTCCCGCAAGACCGGCGGCTTCTTCGCTGAGAGCGACTTTGAAAACTACCAGGCTCAGTGGGTGGAGCCCATCTCCATCAACTACAAGGGCTATGATGTCTTTGAGATGCCCCCCAACGGCCACGGCATCACCGCTCTTATGGCGCTGAACATGCTCAAGGGCATGGAGCTGAGCGACGAGCGGGAGACTGCCGATGTCTATCACAAGATGATCGAGACCACCAAGCTGGCCTTTGTGGATACGAAGAAGTTCGTGGCGGATCCCCGCTACATGCGCACCAAGGTCTCCGACATGCTCTCCGACCGCTATGCGGATGTCCGCCGTGCCCTCATCACGGACCAGGCGGTCTATCCCGAGGCGGGCGACCCCTCCTGCGGCGGTACGGTGTACTTCTGCGTGGCTGACGGCGAGGGCAACATGGTGTCCTTCATCCAGTCCAACTACAACCGCTTCGGCTCCGGCATCGCCGTGCCCGGCACCGCCATCACTATTCAGGACCGGGGCGCCAACTTCTCCCTGGACCCCGAGAGCGACAACTATCTGGAAGGCGGCAAAAAGGCCTACCACACCATCATCCCCGGCTTCCTCTGCAAGGACGGCAAGGCCGTGGGCCCCTTTGGCGTCATGGGCGGCTTCATGCAGCCCCAGGGCCACGTGCAGGTGATCGTCAACACGGTGGATTACCACATGAATCCTCAGGAGTGCCTGGACGCGCCCCGGTTCCAGTGGGTGGGTGAGAAGAAGGTCCAGCTGGAGCGGGAGGTGCCCGCCCACATCGCACAGAAGCTGGCGGACATGGGCCACCAGGTGGAGATCGTCAACTCCAACCTGGGCATGGGCCGCGGCGAGATCATCTGGCGCATGGCCGACGGCACGCTGGTGGGCGGCACGGAGCCCCGTGCCGACGGTACCATCGCGGCCTGGTGATCTTACTTGCCGAAAGGCAGGAGCTGTGCTATAATCAATCGGTTCACGCGGCCGCGCACTCAACGGGTGCGCGGCGCGTTGCTGAAAAAATCCAATCTCTAAGAAAGGAAGGCATCACATGCTGCACGACTTGTTGATCCTGTACACGCTGTTTTTCCGCATGGGCGCCGTAACGTTCGGCGGCGGCTATGCCATGCTCCCCATTCTCCGGCGGGAGATCATCCAGAACCACAAGTGGATGGACGAGGAGACCATCATGGACTACTACGCTCTGAGCCAGGGCCTGCCCGGCATCATTGCCATCAATGTGTCCGTGTTCATCGGCTATAAGCAGCGCAAGATCCCCGGCGCGGTAGCCGCCGCCCTGGGCATGGTCTCGCCCTGCATCATCATCATTTCCATCATTGCGTTTTTCCTCTCCAGCTTCCAGGACAACCCCTATGTGCAGCATGCGCTGGCGGGCATCTCCGTGTGCGTGGCGGCGCTGATTCTGGATGCGGTCATCAGCATGTGGAAAAAGGGCGTCAAGGATCTGTTCGGCATCGTGGTGTGCCTGGCCATGCTGGCGCTCAATACCTTTACGGATCTGTCCCCCATCCTGCTGGTCATCACCTGTGCGCTGCTGGGTATCGGCGCGAAAATGATCCAGGGTAAGACCGGGAAGGAGGAGAAGAAATGATTTACCTGCAGCTTTTCTGGGAGTTTTTGAAGATCGGCCTGTTCGCCGTGGGCGGCGGCATGGCTACGCTGCCGTTTTTGCAGGATCTTTCTGAGTCCACCGGCTGGTTCCCCCAGTCCCTGATCACGGACATGATCGCCATCTCCGAGTCCACGCCCGGCCCCATCGGCATCAACATGGCCACCTACGTGGGCTGCAATATCGCCGGATTCTTCGGCGGCGTGGTGGCCACTATGGGTGAGATCCTGCCCTCCATCGTCATCGTGGTGATCGTGTCCAAGTCCCTGGAGCGTTTCCGGGGCAGCAAGACCGTGGATGCGGCGTTTTACGGACTGCGTCCCGCCGTCACGGGCCTGATCGCCGCCGCCGGCATCAGCGTGGTGCAGGTGTCCATGTTCCACTTTGACCTGTATGAGCAGACCGGCGTGCTGCTGGATGCGTTTGACTTCAAAAAGCTGATTTTCTTTGCTGTGGCCTTTGCCGCCATTAAGAAGTTCAAGCTCCATCCTATTGTGTACATCGCCTGCGCTGCCGTCATCGGCATCGTTTTGAGCTTTTGAAAAAGCGCCGCCTTCGGGCGGCGCTTTTTGCCAAAATCCCGCTTTCATTTCCCGGGAAGCTGTGGTACAATGGCAAAAACTCTTCACAAAAGGCGTCTGAATGGAGGAGGTAATCCCAATGAATCAGCTGATGGATGCGGCGAACCGCTATATCAAGAGCTGCGACTGGCACGATATCGCACTTTTAAAGGTATGTGTGTGCGCGCTGGGTGTGCTGGTGGGTCTGGCGATGCCCTGGAGCAAGAAGTGGGCCGTGGCCTGGGGCGCATCTCTGGTGTTTGTGGCCACTTATGTGCCCCTGATGGGCAAATTCCTTCCGTTCCTTTTGGGAGATCGGGTGGAGATCAAAGATATTTATAAGGAAAAGCAGTTGTAAAATCCCGCATGTTGGTGTATCATAACAAATATCTTTCATTGAAAGACATCCGGTAAAAAGGAGGAACTTTGCATTATGAGCAGGACCGCAAGCATGGTGATGAAGATCATCGGCGCCAGCCTGGCCTTTGCCGCACTGGTATGCCTGATCATCGGCGGCTGGCATGACCTGTCCGTGGGATACTGCGGCATGAAGAAGCGTCTGACGCAGAAATTTGGGTCTGAGTATGACGACTATGCCGATGAGGAGCTGTACGAGTAAGGCTCGGTCTCCTCTTTGCGTGAATAGTGACAGCAGCAAGGCAGCCGCCGGGGTTCCGGCGGCTGCCTTTTTTAGCAGTTACAAAAGCACATGGGGGCTTGTAACCACCAAAACGGGCGAATTTGGAAAAAGAATGGAAGAATCCATAAAAGTGTGCGGTTGTTTTTGTACATAACCACGGTTTCAATTGAGAGATAAAACTCAAAATGTAACCTGTTTTGTAACTGGCCCGTGGTACACTGCATACAGTTGGTAAGACAGGAAGAAAAAGCAGCAAAGAGGGAAATGATTGAAACGGCAAACCGGAGGAAACTCCGGGACGCAAAGCTATGGGGACTACGGCTCTGCTAAGTCAGCCCGGCCGCCAAACGTTTCGGACTCATATTTGAAAGGAGAACGGAACTATGGCAAAGACGAGAAAGAGAGGTCTGGCGCTGCTGATGGCAGTGGTGCTGGCTCTGAGCCTGCTGCCGGTAAGTGCGCTGGCAAGCGGAGAAGATGAGGTCGTCCACGGTGCGCTGACCGTGATGGTGGGCGACGGACTGCAGCTGGAAACCGAAGTGGATCCGGATGCAGTGCAGGGTACTTGGTACTCTGAGGACGAGAGCGTTGTGACCGTGGATGAAGACGGTTACATCCAGGTGGAGAGCGAGGGCTCTGCCAATGTGTACTTCGAGTACACGGAAAATGAGCCCGTGACGCTGGAGGAGCCGGAGGAGCTGCCTGCAGTGGTGGTCCCCGAGACTCCCGCCGTGGAGGAGACTCCCGCCGTGGAGGAGACTCCCGCCGTGGAGGAGACTCCCGCTGAGGAGGAGACTCCCGCTGAGGAGGAGACTCCCGCTGAGGAGGAGACTCCCGCTGTGGAGGAGACCCCTGCTGTGGAAGAGACCCCTGCTGTGGAAGAGACTCCCGCTGTGGAGGAGACCCCCGCTGTGGAGGAGACCCCCGTTGTGGAGGAGACCCCCGTTGTGGAGGAGATCATGCCTCTGACCAGCACCCAGTATTCTGCTGGTGAGACCAAGCGTGAGGTGTTCCCCATCGTGGCCAGAGAGCCCGGCAACGGCATCAGCGTGCAGCTGGGCGATTGCCTGACCATGACCAGCGACCGTTTCCAGGACGCGGTGCTTCAGGATAAGCACCTGCACATCCAGGTAGTGAATGAGGCCGGCGAGCTGCTGGCAGAGACCACCACTGACGTGTTCGTCTATGCTGGCGACTATACGGTCCCCGTGCAGGTGGACATGGGCAGCGGCTGGGTCCTGGTGGATGACGGCGAATACGAGATCAACGATGGCACGGCCAGCATCTACTGGCCCCTGGTGAAAAACGAGACCAGAGACTGGACCATCACGGTGAAGAACGTGGCGGACATCACCAGCTACACGGTGGAGTTCATCTGGAACACCGACGTGGCCGGTGCCATCGGTGCGAACAACGCCAATGATACCTATGCCCAGGTGCAGGTGCCTGTGGAGGAGAACAAGCTGGGCGACCAGATGCCTCTGGACCCTGTTTACAACAACCTCTATTTCGAGGGCTGGAACACCCGTGCTGACGGCAAGGGCCGCACTATTGATGAAAACTCTGCCATCAACGGTGACCTGAAGGTTTATGGTCAGTGGCGGATCGCCCCTCTGACCAGCGAGTACCATGTGATGGAGCTGGACACCAGCGTGGATGCCTATATCCGCGAGGCCCTGGCTCTGGATGCCGACGACACCTACAGCATCACCGAGATGTGTGTGGCGGACACCCGGGTGTTTACCGACTCTGATGACCACTGGGCTGAGCATGACGGCCAGGCTTACTGGTATATCCTCAACGCCGGCACCGGCCTGGTGTGGGAGGACAGCGGCCTGGTGTGGCCCGAGCTGCTGGACCGCGTGGAGATCTTTGTGGAAGTGAACGGCAGCCCTGAGAAGGTGGAGATGCCCAGAGAGGATCTAGAGCTGCGTCAGCTGCAGGGCAGCGATCCCCTTGGAACGCCCAAGCACATCGTGGAGATCTATCTCAGCGAGGACAGCATTCCCCAGCCTCCTGTGGAGGAAAAGACCGGTACCCTGATGGTGGGCAAGAGCGTGGCTGGCCTTTCCAGCTACGTGGGCGTGCCTGCGGATTACTCCGTGACCATCACCGTGACCGCTGCGGGCGAGACGAAGCCTATCCGTACCCTGGACAGCAGCAATGCCGATCCCGGTGTGAATGGCCGTGTGCTGCAGTGGGAGCTGAAAGAACTGCCCGTTGGCACCTACACTGTGACCGAGACTTACAGCCCCGACATCGTGGACAAGGACGGCAACATCTACAAGGCTAAGGCGGAGATCACCAACAACGGCTCCATCACCGTGACGGAGGATGCCGTGGTGTGGGCCAACGTGACCAACACTTACGAAAAGTCTGACGAAGAAACCAATCCTCCTGTCACGCCCGCTTCCCTGACCCTTACCAAGAGCGTTGATAAGACCTATGCCAACCCCGGCGACGAGGTGACGTACACCATCTATGTCCGCAACAGCGGAACCACCGCTGCCCAGAACGTGACGGTGACGGATACGCTCGACAGCTATCTGACCTTTGTGAGCGGCAGCGAGGGCGTTTCCGCCCAGGGTCAGGAGATCTCCTGGACCGGCGACGTGGCCGGCGAGAGCGTAGTCTCCTTCCAGGTGACTGCGCGCATCAGCCAGGATACTCCCATCAACACCTTCATCACCAACCGCGCTTACGTGGATGACACTGCCTCCAACGAGGTGTGGACCAAGGTGGAAGAGGAGACTGAGATCCCCGACGGCAAGGTGGAGCTGCGCTTCCAGTATGTGACCGGCGTTCACAACGCCAGCGCAGTGCCCAATGGAGTCACGGCGCCCGAGACTGTGGAGCTGGATGAGGGCAGTGTATTCGGCACCTATGGTCATGGTACCGGCGATTACAACAGACATTACACCTTCCACGGCTGGTTCGCCGATGCTGACTGCACCGAACCCATGGAAGAGGATACCGTCCTGACCCAGGATACGGTGGTCTATGGTTACTGGACCTATTCTTCCGGCGGTTCCGGCGGCGGCACCGGCGGCGGTGACGGTGACGGTGGTTCCACCGACGTTCCCGATGAGAATGTGCCCACCACCGATCTGCCTGACGTGGATGTGCCCACCACCGAAGTGCCTGATGAGGGTACCGACCTGGGCGACGGCGACGTGCCTCTGGCTGAAGTCCCCAAGACCGGCGACAGCTCTGCACTGTGGGTCCTGGCGGCTGCCGTCTCCGGCATCGGCCTGGTGTGGCTGACCGTGAGCAAAAAGCGCGAGACCGAGCGGTAAGCGCTGCGCGGCAGAATCAAATCAAATAAAAAGGCGCTCCCTGAAGTGAGACTTCGGGGAGCGCCTTTTTCTGCGTCAGGGCACAAAAAAACGGCCCGCGCGGGCCGAAATCATGCTTGACAAAAAAAAGAAGCCATGGTAAAATAAATCGCTTATATGATGAAGATGGATATGTATCCATTCTCCAGTTTCTACGGATAAGATAGCACATTTCCCATGGCAATGCAAGAGTGAAGCAAGAAATGTTTAACAACCGCGCCGGCTGTGTCACAACACCGGCCGCCCAGCGAACAACATGTGCCCCCGCGCCGGACAGGACGCGGAGACAGAAGAAAGGTGAATGAGAAGATGGCCAAAGACAAGTACTACGGAAAGACCCTTCGTAAGAACTTTGCCCGGCACGAGGAAGTCATGCCCATGCCGAACCTTCTGGCGATCCAGAAGAAGTCTTATCAGGAGTTTTTGGACACCGGCCTGCGGGAGGTGTTTGGCGACGTGGGCGCCATCACCGACTATCAGGGCAACCTGGAGCTGACGTTCATCGACTACAAGATGGACGAGGCCCCCAAGTATAATGTGGAGGAGTGCAAGGCCCGCGACGCCACGTATGCCGCTCCCCTGAAGGTGAAGGTCCGCCTGCGCAACAAGGAGACCGAGGAGATCAAGGAGCAGGAGATCTTCATGGGTGATTTCCCCCTGATGACCCACTCCGGCACTTTCGTCATCAACGGCGCCGAGCGCGTGGTGGTCTCCCAGATCGTTCGTTCTCCCGGCGTGTACTACGGCAAGGAGATCGACATCAAGACCGATCTGCCCATCCTCACCTCCACCGTCATCCCCTACCGGGGCGCCTGGTTGGAGTATGAGACCGACGCTAACGAGGTGTTCTGGGTCCGCATCGATAAGAACCGGAAACTCCCCATCACCTGCCTGATCCGCGCCCTGGGCCTCAAGACCGACGCGGAGATCCTGGATACCTTCGGCGACGATCCCCGCATCGCCGTCACCCTGGAGAAGGACCCCTGCAAGACCTACGAGGACGCCATGCTGGAGATCTACCGCAAGCTCCGTCCCGGCGAGCCCCCCACGGTGGAAGCCAGCGAGACCCTGATCCACAACCTGTTCTTCGATCCCCGGCGCTACGATCTGTCCATCGTGGGCCGGTACAAGTTCAATAAGAAGCTGTCCCTGTGGCACCGCGTGGCCGGCTACAAGCTGGTCTATCCCGTGGCCGATCCCGCTACCGGTGAGATCCTCTTTGACGAGGGCCACCTGCTGAGCAAGGAGGACGCCCGCCTGCTGGATACCGTGGGCGTGGGCGAGGTCACCATCGAGGTGGAGGGCCAGAGCCTGAAGGTGATGAGCAACCGCATGTGCGACCTCAAGCACTATGTGGACTTCGATCCTCTGGCTGAGTGCGGCATCAAGGAGCGCGTGCGCTTTGAGGTGCTCCAGGAGCTGCTGGGCCAGTACTCCGGCGAGGAGTTGAAGGATCAGCTGCGCCTGCACAAGGATGATCTGGTGCCCAAGCACATCATCATCGACGATATCCTCACCTCCATCAACTACATGAACGGCCTGGCCCGGGGCATCTCCGTCAAGGACGATATCGACCACCTGGGCAACCGTCGTCTGCGCTGCGTGGGCGAGCTGCTGCAGAACCAGTTCCGCATCGGCTTCAGCCGGATGGAGCGGGTGATCCGGGAGCGCATGACCATCCAGGATCTGGATGTGGTCACCCCCCAGAGCCTCATCAACATCCGTCCCGTCACCGCCGCCATCAAGGAGTTCTTCGGCTCCAGCCCCCTGAGCCAGTTCATGGATCAGACCAACCCCCTGGCTGAGCTGACCCACAAGCGCCGTCTTTCCGCTCTGGGCCCCGGCGGCCTGAGCCGTGAGCGCGCCAACATGGAGGTCCGTGACGTTCACTACAGCCACTATGGCCGTATGTGCCCCATTGAGACCCCCGAAGGTCCCAACATCGGCCTGATCTCCTACCTGGCCACTTACGCCCGCATCAACGAGTACGGCTTCATCGAGGCCCCCTACCGTGCTGTGGACAAGACCACCGGCCATGTCAGCGATGAGATCACTTACATGACCGCCGACGAGGAGGACAACTTCATCGTCGGTCAGGCCGTTGAGCCCGTGGACGAGAACGGCTGCCTCATCAATTCCCGTATCACCGCCCGTCACCGGGACGAGATCGTGGAAGTGGACCGGGAGAATGTGGACTATATCGACGTCTCTCCCCGCATGATGGTGTCCATCGCAACCGCCATGATCCCCTTCCTGCCCAACGACGACGCAAACCGTGCACTGATGGGCGCAAACATGCAGCGTCAGGCCGTGCCTCTGCTGCGTCCCCACGCCCCCATCGTCGGCACCGGCATGGAGCACAAGATCTGCATCGACTCCGAGATCGTGGTGCTGGCCGAGGGCGACGGTGTGGTCACCTCTGTGGATGCCCGTCACGTCACCGTCAAGTACGATAACGGCGAGACCAAGGACTACAAGCTCACCAAGTATCTGCGTTCCAACCACACCACCTGCATCAACCAGCGTCCCATCGTGGACGTGGGCGAGCGGGTCCACGGCGGCGACGATCCCACCGTCCTGGCGGACGGCCCCGCCACCGAGCAGGGCGAGATCGCTCTGGGCCAGAACATCCTGGTCGGCTTCATGACCTGGGAAGGTTACAACTACGAGGACGCCGTTCTGCTGAACGAGCGCCTGGTCCGGGAGGATCTGTACACCTCCATCCACATTGAAGAATATGAGATCGACGCCCGCGACACCAAGCTGGGACCCGAGGAGATCACCCGGGATATCCCCAACGTGGGCGAGGATGCCCTGAAGGATCTGGACGAAAACGGCATCATCCGCGTGGGCGCGGAGGTCAAGTCCGGCGATATCCTGGTGGGCAAGGTCACCCCCAAGGGCGAGACCGACCTCACCGCCGAGGAGCGCCTGCTGCGCGCCATCTTCGGCGAAAAGGCCCGCGAGGTGCGTGACACCTCCCTGAAGGTGCCCCACGGCGAGGCTGGTATCGTGCTGGATACCAAGGTGTTTACCCGCGAGGGCGGCGACGAGCTGGGCCCCGGCGTGAACATGGTGGTCCGCGTGTATATCGCCCAGCGCCGTAAGATCCAGGTGGGCGACAAGATGGCAGGCCGTCACGGCAACAAGGGTGTTGTCTCCCGCGTGCTGCCGCAGGAGGATATGCCCTTCCTGCCCGACGGTACCCCGCTGGATATCGTTTTGAACCCCCTGGGCGTGCCTTCCCGTATGAACATCGGACAGGTGCTGGAGATCCACTTAAGTCTTGCAGCAAAAGCACTTGGATTTAACATTGGGACTCCTGTATTTGACGGTGCACGAGAGATTGATATTCAGGATACCCTGGAACTGGCAAATGATTATGTCAACTCCACCTGGGAAGAATTTGAAGCAAAATATAAAGATACATTGCGTGAAGATGTAATGCAGTATCTTTCCGATAACAGAGACCACAGAGAATTATGGAAGGGCGTTCCGATTTCAAAGGATGGAAAGGTACAGCTTCGTGATGGTAGAACAGGTGAGTGCTTCGATGGAAAGACAACTATCGGACACATGCATTACCTTAAGCTGCATCACCTTGTTGATGATAAGATCCATGCACGTTCAACAGGTCCTTACTCATTAGTAACACAGCAGCCACTTGGTGGTAAAGCGCAGTTTGGTGGACCTG
>OWID01000252.1_pt1 | contig 22202 bp, 22 predicted proteins | sample 1732661 | NCBI WGS metagenome assembly OWID01 (sample SAMN05065739, study PRJEB22554) | human gut metagenome | biome: ENVO:2100002; feature: ENVO:00000062; material: ENVO:00002003 | host: Homo sapiens | place: USA
GATAGGCTCCGGTCTCGTGGGCTCGGAGATGTGTATAAGAGACAGATATAATATATATGAAAGGCAAGGGGCTTTCGCCCCAAGCCTTTTGTCTAAAACTATTTAATCAATTTATCAATTATGATTAAGATAGTTCCGACAACCAAGTCCATTAAAGAAGTTGCTAAAATTGTGGTCCAATCAACTTTATGTACTTCTTTTTTTGACTTGGTTTTTTTATTTCGTCTCATTGGTATCAACCCCCTTTCTTTAATTACATTATAGCACGCAATGCGTGTGTTGTCAAGACTTTTTTAAAATTTATTAAAAAATATTATTGTTTTTTCAAGTCTTCAAATTTATGTAACTGTATTAAAATAGGGGAGCAACGCGTGGAGCAATCAGACTTGCAAGAAATGTGCTGTAAACAGCAAAAATCTGCACACCCGATAAAAGAAAACCGCTGTTTTATGCGGTTTTTTGCTATTTTAGGTAAAAAACAAGGACTACCAAATGGTAGTCCTTATGGTCGAGGTGACAAGACTTGAACTTGCGGCCTCTGCGTCCCGAACGCAGCGCTCTACCAAGCTGAGCTACACCTCGATATGAAATTTTAAAATAATAAAGACATCCGAGAGGATGTCTTTTGGTCGAGGTGACAGGACTCGAACCTGCGGCATCCTGCTCCCAAAGCAGGCACTCTAGCCAAACTGAGTTACACCTCGTCGTTTTTTCAATGCTTAGACATTCTAATATATATTTTGCTATTTGTCAAGTATTTTTTTGATTTTTTTGAAAAAACTTTTACGCGGATTTTTATATATAATATTCATCAATAAGCTGAGTTCTGCTTTTATCCAAAATATCCTGAAGAGTTATTGAATCAAGATAATTATTTATGACTTTATAAAGTCCTTTCCAAACTCCCACCGTCATACAGGTTTCGTATTTGTCACACTGGTTTTCTTCATCTTCAAGGCAGGCAACGGGAGCGAGGCTACCCTCGGTAATTCGTAATATATCGCCGACTGTGTAGCTTTGCGGTGATTTTGCAAGCATATATCCGCCCTGGTAGCCCCTTGTTGTTTTAAGCAAGCCGGCTCTGTTTAATATAGGCACAATCTGCTCCAAATATTTTTTTGATATATCCTGCCTTTCGGCAATGTCTTTAAGTGCCACAAAACCGTCTTTTTGATTTTGTGCAAGGTCAAGCATAAGTCTTAAAGCATATCTTCCTTTTGTAGAAATTTTCAAATTATCGCTTCCTTTTTACTTCATAACCTAATTATACCATAGGTTTTGTATGTATTCAATAGTGAAACGATAATTTTTTTTGTTTACTATACATATTTCTTTTCGGTACCGTTATTTATATTTAAGCAATAGCCGATATTTTTATCGTCAAGTGAATATTTAATTGAAATATCACCGTTTCTATTCATATCAACATAGTTGATTTTTGCTTTGTTTTGACTTGTGACAGTTGCAAAGCATTCTTTTTGTTCATTGTTATATGTTGAAACATCATCACTTACAAATAACAGATTGCCAAATAAACTTGCTGTTTTTGCAATCAATTTTCTTTGTGAAAAAGGCATTTTTATATTATTATCACGAAGCAGAAAAACATCCGGGTCATTTAAAAATGCCCTGCCGTCAAGTTGCCTGCGAAAGATTGTGTTAAGCAAAGCGTGCTTTGTTGAAACATCTTCACGGGAAAAAGGTTTTTTATTCCAACTAAGTGCCATATCTGCACCGATTCTGCAAAAATCAACTTTTCCGAAAGCCGGCGCAAGCGGAACACCGCAGCCTAAAATAAGCTTATCACCGCAAAGGCTGCGCAAAAGCTCCATAGCGTCACACATAATTTCGCCGCGGCTTTTATTATTATACGGAATAATACAGCAGGCATAGAGAAAATCGAGCTTGACCATATCGTATCCCCATGTGTTAAGCACGGTATCAAAAACTTTCTTTAAATACCGCCTGACTTCCTCGTTATAAATATCAAGCGCATAAAATCCGCCCCAATTATGCGAAGCAAAAGGTATTTTGCCATCCTTGTCTTTTACAAACCAATCCTTATGTTTTCTGTAAATGTACGATTTTGGAGTTGCGGCAAAAGGTGCAAGCCATAACCCTGCAAGCATATTGTGGCTGTGGATATTATCTGCAACAGCTTTCATACCCGACGGAAACTTTTTATTATCGGCAATGAGCCAATCACCTACGGTTCTTTCATACCCGTCGTCTACTTGAAAAATATCAATTTTAGAATCAAGTTTTGATATTGACTCAAGGTCACGCTTAACTATTTCTTCAGTAACGCTTGTGTAGTAGTTATACCAAGTTGTGTAGCCGCACATTCTTTTTGCAGTCGGCTTTTTAATCTCTGCAATTTCAAAATATTTATCAAATGCGGTTTCACTTTCGTCAATAATATCGCATATTTCAAGAATGTTGATTTCTTCGCCGCTTTTATACTCAACACCTTCAAGGTCTTTTTCAATGGTGACGGACGAATTATTTGTGTCAAATGTGATTATGGTGTAACCGTTCTTTTCGCTTAATGATGCAAAAAGGCGAATATCATTTTCGTTTCGTATGTAGGCATAAGAATATCCGTAAAAAATCCCTGATTTTTCCGGATATTTATGAAAAGTGAGGTCGCCTGCGCCCCAAATACCTCGGATATTAAGCTTCTTTTTATCAAAAACAGATAAAAATTTCGGATTGAAATCAGCACGCATATCTTCGTTTGGCGCATATTCCCTTGATACTGTCCAACTCTGGTATCCGTTAACAAAAAACTTACTGTTTTGTGAAAATGAAATATCACCCGTCACTTCAAATTTTTGAAAAGTTATATCTGTTTTCGGCAATAAAGTTAAAGTGAAAATGTCACCCTTAATTTCTTCCATTATTTCAAAATCGGCAGTTTTGCTGTGGTTGGTTTTATGAATTTTGCCGTTTGCGTTATATATAATGTTATATTTGTACCCCATAGTATTATTTACCCCTTAATAAATATGATGCGCTGAAAATTTATTATGCTTACAGTATTTCGCGCCCTTCTTCTTCTGGATAATACATACCCCATTCATTGCGGATAAATGTCATAATATCCATAACATCTTTGGTAAAGTTTAAGTGCATATCGAAGTTTTCAAGCACTGCTTTTTCCATATCTTCAATTTCATATTCAAGCGCTTTTTCAGTGTTTCCTGCGGTAATAACTTCTTTTTCGCCTGTTTCGGTATAAGTGATTACTGCTTCGTCGCCGCGTGGATATTCAAAAATTTCAATATACCCTTTATCAAAGCTTATTGTGCCTCTTTTAGGTTGCTTTGCGTGAAGTGAAAGAATAATACTTGCCATTTCATCTTCTTTGTTTTGCAGCAAAATTCCGACAGTTTCATCAACACCTGAAGGCGCGTATTTAACCTGCGAAGTGATTTTATGCGGTTTTGATGTCATAAACCACCTTACAAAAGATAAAGCGTAAACGCCAATATCAAGCATAGCACCGCCGGCAAGATTGCGATTAAAAAATCTGTTATTCATATCATATGGCTTGTAACTACCGAAATTCATTTGTATAAGCCTAAGTTCTCCGAGTTTGCCAGAGGATATTATTTCATTAAGCTTTTTATAAATCGGCATATGATATATAGTCATAGCTTCGGCTAAAACAACATTGTTTTCTTTAGCTAAATTTATGGCTTCGTCAAGTTCTTTGCTGTTGAGAGTGATTGATTTTTCACAAATTACATTCTTTCCGTTTTTAAGTGCTTTTCGCAAATATTCAATATGAGTGTTATGCGGAGTCGAAATGTAAATTATGTCAACATTTTCATCTTCAAATACTTCATCAATGCTGTCATAAACTTTTTCGATTTTATACTTATTTGCAAATTCAACTGCCTTTTGGTGAGTGCGGTTTGCAACGGAATAAAGCGTTCTGCCTTTTGCCTGCATAGCTTCGGCAAGCTGATTTGCAATAACGCCGCAACCGAGTGTTGCCCAATTAAGCTGTTTCATATTTATTACTCCTTTTGAACTTATTATACTTTAGAATTTTCATATAGTCAATTACTATAAATTGTAATTGAAATAAAGCCTATATAATGTTATAATTAAACTGAATAAATTTACGGAGATACAAAATATGCCAAAGGAAGAAAAAGATTACAAAACAAATGATAATTTGATTATAGGCAGAAATGCAGTTATAGAGCTTCTTAAAAGCGGTAGGGAAGTTGAAAATGTGCTTATTTCAAAAGGTGAAAGGGAAGGTTCAATTAACCGCATTGTTGCAATGTGCAAGGAAAATAAAATTGTAGTTAAAACGGTTGACAGAAAAAAGCTTGATTTTATGTGTGCGGGTGCAAATCATCAGGGTGTGGTTGCAAATGTGCCGGCTCACAGTTATTCAAGCGTTGAAGAAATATTGGAATATGCAAAAAGCAAGGGCGAAGCTCCTTTTATCATAATTTGTGATGAGATTGAGGACAGCCATAATCTCGGTGCAATTATACGAAGTGCGGAGGCTTGCGGCGCTCACGGTGTAATTATTCCAAAGAGAAGAAATGTAGGATTGAATTTCATTGTGGCTAAAACTTCGTGCGGTGCACTTGAATATGTTAAGGTCGCGAGGGTAGGCAATCTTGCGGCTACAATTGATGAACTTAAAAAGCAGAATATTTGGGTGTACTGTGCAGATATGGATGGTCAACCGTGGTGTAAAACTGATTTTTCGGGCGGATGTGCGCTTGTTATCGGAAATGAGGGCAGCGGAGTAGGCAGGCTTGTAAAGGAAAAGTGCGATGTTACAGTTTCACTTCCGATGTGCGGTAAGGTTAATTCGCTCAATGCTTCTGTTGCCGGAAGTATAATTATGTATGAAATTGCAAGGCAAAGATTGGGCCTTTAATTTGTGTAAATTAAGAGTGGGGAATTATGAACGATAGCTTATCAATTGATGAAATAATAAAACAGGCTGAAGAAATAAGAGAAAAAACAGTTAAAAAGGCACAATCGGCGCTTGAAGATGTGAATAACAGTGCCAAGGAGATAACCGAGCGTGAAATTGAAGTGCCTAAGCCTGAGCCTGAAAATATAAAAATCGCTTCAAAATCAGATAAAATTTCAAAATTCAAGCAAAACGAAGTTGCGGATAAAACAAAGGTATCACCTGCAATTAAGGCGGATGATAAAACAAAGCACATTGAATTTAAGCCAAAGTCAAATCAAATTGATCGTGATTTTGAAGAGCAGAAAACTGTTCAAAAAAGCTTTTTTTCTAATAAAAATTTAAAAGAACCTATTTATTCAAAAAAACCGCCTGAAATTATTGAACGCCCGGCTACCATTAAAAGCAAGTCAAAGTTTGATAAAACAGACGATTTGGAGCAAATACCTACTATTGTAGCGGTTGAAGAACTTGAAAAAACCAAGATTTTGCTTACGAGGGAAGAAATTAAGCAACGCGAAGAAAAAGCGCAGGAGCAAAAGGAAGAAGAACAAGGTGTTCAAATTGTGCTTGACGGGTTTGACGATGAAACAAAGCAGATAGCTAAAATTGATGAAGAACTTGCGGAGCAACAATTAAAAGAAAGACGAAAAGAAAAGGTAAATAAATTTAGGATTTTTGCACCGGAAGATATTGAAGATGCAAAAAAGCAGGATAAAGATACGGTTGTAAAAAAAGAATATGAAAGTGCAAACGAGCAGTCAACATTTTCAAAAAGGCTTGATGAATCACTTTCTTCCGTTTCGCTTTCACTTAAAATCACGGGTGTATTAACCCTTATTTTAGGTCTTTTGACCGGGTTTAAGGACAGTTCGTATTTACCATCGCTTTTGCTTGAAAATACACCGTATATAATTACGCTTCTTATTCTTTTTGTTGCGGTGTGTATTGTTAATTCAGGTGTGTTTATACACGGATTTAAAATTAAAAACGGAGTTAACAGCGATTTTGCGGTAAGCCTTGCCGAAATAGTGATTTTTGCACATACTGTCTTGCTTCTTTTTGACAGTAATTTGCTTATTGATGACGGTACATCATATCCCTTTGCAGGTGCGTTTGCGCTTTGCTTAAACGGGCTTGGCAAATATGTGTTTATTACCAGGATAAGAACTAATTTTGATTTTATGGCAAATCAAAAAGAAAAATATACCGTTGAACCGATAGTAAATGAAGTTGACGCGGGTATTATAAGTCGTGGGCTATTAACCGGTGAACCGAATTTAAAAGCAAGTATTAAAACGGATTTTGCCACAAAATTTCTTGATATTGCAAGTGCGGATGAGCCGGCAAATATAATTTGCAAATATGTTTGCTTTATTTCACTTGCTTTAAGTGCGGTTGTTGCAGTTGCAGTCGGTTTAGTAAATCAAAATGTGAATTATGCAATCAATGTTTTTGTTTGCGCTTTATGTATAACCGCACCGTGCTATGCTCTGTTTTGCACTAATAATACTCTTTTGAGTGTGTCAAAACACCTTCGCACAAGGGGTGCTATGGTAAACGGGTTTGAGGGTGCTTCGGTTACAAGCGACGCCAATGCAATTGTTATTGAAGCGCAGGATTTGTTTTCGGCACGCAGTTGTGAAATTCACGGTATTAAAACATTTAACGGTGCAAAAGCAGATGATGTAATTTTAAAAACAGCTTCTGTTATAATCAATACAAAAAGCCCGCTTGCTTCTGTTTTTGATGATGTAATTATCGGCAAGCAGGCAATCTTGCCGGAAGTTGATGACATTGTTTATGAGGACAGACTTGGTACTTCGGCGTGGATTTATCGTAAAAAAATACTTGTAGGAACAAGGGATTTGCTTGTTCATCACGGTGTTCCCGTTCTTAAAGAGGAATATGAAAGAAAATATGCAAGAAAGGGAAGAAAGGTGCTCTACCTTGCCGAAGCGGGTAAGCTTATGGCAATGTTTGTTGTATCTTACAGCGCAGAACCGCAACTTAAAAAATCACTTAAAAAGCTTGAAAAAAGCGGAATGACCATTCTTGTGCGCAGTGCCGACCCGTTTATAAATGATGAAAGCATTGCTGAACTTTTTGAAATTCCTGACGGATATATCAGAGTAATGAATTCATCAAACGGAAGAGCATTTGAAAAGTATTCAAACCTTTTTGCAGAAAAATCACCTGCCTATATTGTGCATAACGGTTCGGCACTCGGTTTTGTATCTGCTGTAAGTGCGGCAGAAGATTTGCAGGAAACAAGAAAGCTTATAGGTGTTCTTACTTCTTTCGGCTCTGCTATCGGGCTTGGCGTTGTCGGGCTTTTGGCATTCACCGGCGGTATTGACCAGCTTGATGCAATTAAGGTTGCGCTTTTCCAAGCGGCTTGGTGTATTTTTGTAAATCTGCTTGCTAAAATTAAAAGTTTGTTTATATAGTGTAATCAAAGACTTTATCAAACACAAAGTTTTGATAAAGTCTTTTTCTTTGCTGTCTTGTTTTTACATAATTCGCAATTTGCTTTTACTATAATGCATTTGGGATGTGTAAAAATGACTGTTAAAGATAAAATCAAAATACCTAAAAAAGATTTAAAAAATATTGTAATGTACGGCAAGCGGGTACTGTGGGGATTTGTTGCCTTTCTTCTTTGCTTTTCAAGTGTAGTGGGAGGTTGTTGCCCGTTTGCAGTTGCGTTAATTGCAGTATCAGGCAGAAAAAACTTTTTGTTTGCCACAATAGGTTCTGCGCTCGGATATATTGTATTTTGCTCGCCTGAAAATGCAATCAGATATGTAAGCGCGGTAGTTATATGCACGCTCGGCACTTTTGCATTGATATTTTTTAAGGTTAAAAGAGATACATATATTTCAATGCTTATCGCCGGGCTTTCGGTATTTTCAACCGGATTGGTTATGAATGTTAAAGCCGGGGCAACACTCGGCGAATATGCGTTGACTTTCGGCGAATCGGTGCTTGCTTTGGGCAGTGCATTTTTCTTTAACCGTGCTGTTAATTGCAGTTTAAAAAGGCTTAAATTAAAAGCTTTGCCTGTTACTGATCTTACCTGTATTTTGGTGTCGGCTTCTATTGTGCTTTCCGGCCTTTCTTTTATTGAAATTAAAGGCGTTTCGTTTGCACGAATAATTGCCGCTTTGTTGATTTTAACCACTGTTCGTTTCGGCAGTCAGCGTTTTGGTTTAATTGTATCTCTTTGCCTGGGTTTTGCACTCGGTATTACTAAAGAAAACGGACTTTTTTTGCTTGGTGCATATGCTTTTTCGTCACTTTTGTGCAGTCTGTTTACTTCTTTTTCAAGCCTTGCTATCGCTGTAAGCTTTGCACTTTCAATGTCATTTTTTGCCATAGCCGCAAATTTGGGGGCTTTTTCATTTTGCACAGTGCTTGAAAGTGTTATTGCAGGGGTTATTTTATGCATACTTCCGGAAAAACTGACATTGAAATTATCTGATTTGTGGGAAAGCGGAGCGGATATTGCACCCGAAGGAAGTTTAAGGCAGAGCCTTGTGGTAAGATTGCGCTTTGCATCAAGTGCGCTTGCGCAAGTAAGCGAAAGCGTCAGAGATGTGCGTGAAAAAATCAATTCGCTTTCGCCGGTTGACCCTAATGAAAGTGAAATCAGAATGGTTGCGTCAGACCAATTTTTTTCTATTTCCGATATGCTCGCAGATTTGGCATTTGAGTTTGATGAGGCTGAAAGCTTTGATTTTAAGTCGGCAGGCAGAATAAGAAGAATGCTTGGCGAATACGATATTTTTCCTGAAAATATATCTGCAATTATTGATAAATATGACAGAATGCGAATTGAAATTCTTGCTCCCAATGATACCAAGGGGCTTGATAATTTACGCCTTACAAATGAAATAAGCAAAATTTGCAAGCGTGAATTTGAGCGTGGAAAAATAAATGTGAGTTCAGCCGGAACTATGCTTTCGTTTATGGAAAAGCCTAATTTTAAAATGAGTATCGGATTTGCTCAATATTCGGCAGAGGGAAACCTGTGCGGTGATACGATTAAAACAATTAACGATTCAAGAGGACATATGATTTTTATAATAAGCGACGGAATGGGCAAGGGAAGCCGAGCTGCTTTAGACGGAGCAATGGGTGCAGGCCTGTTATCAAAGCTTCTGTCAGCCGGGTTTGGATTTGATTCATCACTCAAAGTTGTAAACAGTGCGCTTCTTGTAAAAAGCCACGAGGAAAGTTTGGCAACGCTTGATTGTATAAGGGTGGATTTATTCAGCGGCAAATGTGAGTTTTATAAAGCGGGTGCGCCGAAATCGTATGTTGTAAAAGAAAACAGTTTGACAAAGTGCGAGCTTACTTCTATGCCGGCAGGAATTTTGCGCGGTGTGGAATTTGCCAAAAGAACTACGCTGCTGAATACCGATGATGAAATAATTATGATGAGTGACGGAATAACGGATGTGGGTGATGATTGGCTTGAAGAATTTTTGAAGCTTGAAACATCGTTTGACCCAAATGAAAAAGCAAAAGCGATTTTGCGCCTTGCGCTCGAAAACAGCGATGAAAAGCACCGTGATGATATGTCTGTAATAGTAGCAAAAATGATTGAAAAGTAAAGCAAAAGTGTTTTTTATATCGTATTTTTTGACTGTAAAAAAAACACTTGACTTTTTATTATAATATGTTATTATATACACAGTAAGTTTATTGATTCTCATGAGAGTGGACCTAAGAGGCCCGCTCTCTTATTATTGTAAGGAGGTTTTTTCTTGGCAGGAAAAGGAAATACTGTATCTAGGGTAACAGAAATTATTACCCCTTACGCAGAAGAACTCGGCCTTGATATTTGGGATGTCCGCTTTGCAAAAGAGGGTACGGATTGGTATCTTCGTATTTTTATTGATAAAGAGGGCGGAATTTCAATTGATGACTGTGTTGATTTAACCCACGCTGTTACAAAGCCGCTTGATGAAGCAGACCCGATTTCACAAAGCTATACTCTTGAAGTCAGCTCACCCGGGGTAGAAAGGGAGCTTACAGCTGATAAGCATTTTGAAAAGTATATCGGTGCTGATGTTATGGTTCGCCTTATCCGCCCTGTAAATAATGTGAGGGACTATGCCGGTAAGCTTGTTTCTTACAACGGCGGTGAGATCACACTTTCACTTGCAGACGGCGAGGAACTTAAGGTAAATAAAAAAGATACATCATATGTAAAACTTGATGACTTTGATATTAAAGATTTTGAAAAAGAAATGAACTAATCGAAAGGATGATAGGAAAATGAGTAAAGAATTTTTTGACGCAGTAAAAGCAATTGAAGCTGAAAAAGGTATTCCTGCCGAATATCTTTATGAAAAAATTTCAGCCGCAATTATTGTTGCTGCAAAGCACGATTATAACGGTAAGGATATTGTTCATTGTGACATTGACCCTGATAAGCAAAAAATCAAGGTTTATGTAAGAAAAAATGTAGTCGATGAAATTGAAGATGAAGATACAGACCTTACACTTGAGCAGGCACAGGTATTAAGAAAGAGTGCTAAAGTCGGCGGTACAATTGATATTCCGCTTAAAACAAAAAATTTCGGCAGAATTGTAGCTCAAACAGCAAAGCATGTTATCCGCCAGGGTATCCGTGAAGCTGAAAGAGGACAGATGATTGAAGAATTCAAATCTAAAAATCAGGAACTTGTCACAGCAAAGGTAGACAGAATTGACCCTGAAACAGGAAATGTTACTCTTGATATGGGTAAGAATTCAGCAGTTCTTCCTAAAACAGAGCAGGTTCCGGGTGAGCATTTCACAGTAGGCGAAAACATCAAAGTATTTGTTGTTGATGTCAAAGAAATGGGCAAAGGCCCTCGCATTATGATTTCACGCACACATCCGGGTATGGTTCGCCGTTTATTTGAGCAGGAAGTTCCTGAAATTTATGACGGAACTATTGAAATTAAATCAGTTTCCCGCGAAGCAGGTTCAAGAACCAAGATTGCTGTTTATTCAACAGATGAGGATGTTGACCCGGTAGGCGCTTGCATAGGCCCGAGAGGTCAGAGAGTTTCCAACATTGTTGAAGTTCTCGGCGGTGAAAAGATTGATATTGTTAAGTTCAGCGAAGACCCTGCACAGTATGTAAGTGCTGCACTTGCACCATCAGAAGTTTGCGAAGTTGAAATTCTTGATGAAGATGCAAAGAGCTGCCGTGCAACAGTTCCTGATGATCAGCTTTCACTTGCTATCGGCAACAAAGGTCAAAATGTTCGCCTTGCTGCAAGGCTTACAGGCTGGAAAATTGATATTAAGCCTGAATCGGGATTTTTCACTAATGAAGAGCCTGAAGCAGACGAAAACGAAACAGAAGAATAATTACCTCGCATTTTGAAAGAAAGGCGTAGTAAATATGAAAACTAAAAAAATACCGATGCGTATGTGCACAGGCTGCGGCGAAATGTTTGATAAGCGCGAACTTGTAAGGGTAGTGAAAAGCCCGGAGGGTGAAGTTTCGCTTGACCTTACAGGCAAAAAAGCCGGCAGGGGTGCATATGTATGTAAAAATGCTGAATGTCTGAAAAAAGCAAGAAAAAAAAGAGCTTTTGAAAGAGCTTTTTCAATGCAGATAGACGATGAAGTATATAATAAAATGGAAGAAGAAATAGAAAATGCCTAATCAAAAGGTTATTTCAATGCTCGGGCTTGCAAGGCGTGCAGGCAAGCTTTCAATGGGGCATGATATGGCGCAGCACGCACTGTTTGGGCACAAGGCGAAATTGCTGATTTTTTGCAGTGATGTATCCCCAAGGCTTGTAGCAGAATTTGAAAAAACAATTGAACTTCATCATTTTAAAGTAAAGGTTATCAAAACAGATATTACTATTGATGAAATATATTTCGGTGTGGGGTACAAAGCCGGATGTATGACGGTTAATGATGAAAATTTTGCTAAAAAAATAATTTCGCTTCTCAATCAGTAAAAGTATACTAACATATAAACTAACACAGGAGGAAATGCCAATGGTTATTAAATACAAAGTTTCCGATATAGCAAAGGATTTCGGCAAAAATAACAAGGATATTATAAATATTCTCAGTGAATATTGCGAAGGTCCGGCAAAAAAGGCAAACACCGTTTTAGAGGAAAATGAGCTTAACATTTTATTTGATAAGCTTACTGAAGATAACAGTGTTGAAAGCCTTAATGATTATTTTAACTCCGCAAAAAAGGCAGAAAAGAAAAAGCCTGCCGAAAAGAAAAATGCCGCTTCTAAAGAAAAGAAGGACGATAAAGAAGAAAATAAAAAGCATAAAAACCAGGCTGCCATTCTTCAAATGGCAGAGCAGGCAGCAAAAAGGGCAGAGGAAAAGGCAAAGAAAAAAGCCAACCAAGTTCCACAGGCAAGAACAAAGGGCGAAACAAGGCATGTTGATACCCGTGTAAACAATGTTGACCTTGAAAAATACAATCAAAAGTATGAAGATATAGCCCCTGCCAATAATATGAATGACTATCAGAAAAAGCAAAAGCTTAATCAGAAGTCAAAGCAGTACAGAAAGAAAAAGCCACAGGGTATGCGTGCTAAATCAAAGAAAGAAACAGAAGCACAGCGCCTTGCCCGTATTGCAGAGCAGAGAAAGAAACAGCAAATTAAAATTACTGTTCCTGAAGAAATTACAGTAGGTGACCTTGCAAAGCTTCTTCGTATGACTGCAACAGAAGTTATTAAAAAGCTTATGTCACTCGGTGTTATGGCAACAGTTAATGAAGTTATTGATTATGACACAGCAGAAATTGTAGCAACAGAGCTTGGTGCAAAGGTTGAAAAAGAGGTTGTAGTCACCATTGAAGAGCAAATTATTGAAGAAGAGGTTGAAGATGATGAAAATGCAGTAACAAGACCTCCTGTTGTTTGCGTAATGGGCCATGTTGACCACGGTAAAACATCTATACTTGATGCTATTCGTCATACAGAAGTAACTTCAACCGAGGCTGGCGGTATTACTCAGGCAATCGGTGCATATCAGGTTGATGTTAACGGGCAGAAGATTACTTTCCTTGATACACCGGGCCACGCCGCTTTCACAGCTATGCGTGCAAGGGGTGCAATGGCAACTGATATTGCTGTTTTGGTTGTAGCAGCAGATGACGGTATTATGCCGCAAACAGTTGAAGCTATAAACCACGCTAAAGCAGCAGGTGTTGAAATTATTGTTGCTATTAACAAGATGGATAAAGAGGGCGCAAACCCTGATAAAGTTATGCAGCAGCTTACAGAGCATGAGCTTGTTCCTGAAGAATGGGGCGGCGATGTTATCTGTGTTCCTGTTTCGGCTAAAACCAAAATGGGTATTGATAAGCTTCTTGAAACAATTCTTCTTGTTGCTGAAATGGCAGAGCTTAAGGCAAATCCTGACAGGCAGGCAAAAGGTGTAGTAATTGAAGCAAAGCTTGATAAAGGCCGCGGCCCGATTGCAACACTTCTTGTTCAAAATGGTACACTTAATGCAGGTGATATTCTTGTAGCAGGTACGGCAGTAGGTAAAATCCGTGCTATGACAGATTATCACGGCAAGCCGATTGAAAAAGCAGGTCCGTCTGTTCCTGTTGAAATTATGGGCCTTGATTCAGCCCCTATGAGCGGTGATGAATTTAATGCCGTATCTGATGAAAAGCTTGCAAGGGCACTTGTTGAGCAGAGAAAGGCACAGGCTAAGGAAGAAGAATTCAAGCTATTCCAGAAAGTTACACTTGATACTCTCTTCGATACTATTTCAGAGGGAGAGATGAAAGAGCTTAACATCATTGTTAAAGCTGATGTTCAAGGTTCGGTTGAGGCTGTTAAGCAGTCACTTCTTAAAATTGAAAATGATGAAGTAAATGTAAAAATTGTTCACGGTGCAGTCGGCGCTGTAAGCGAAAGCGATGTTATGCTTGCAGAAGCGTCAAAAGCAATTATCGTTGCATTCAACACAGGTGTTGACCAAATTGCAGCTGATAATGCAAAGCGTGACGGAATTGAAATTAAACAATACGATATTATTTATGATGCTATTGAAGATATTGAAAGAGCTATGCGCGGAATGAGAGCTCCTAAGTATCGTGATGTTGATACAGGTGAAGTTGAAGTAAGAGAAGTTTATAAAATTTCATCTGCCGGTACTATTGCAGGTTCGCTTGTTACAAGTGGTACTATTAAGCGTGACGGTAAGGTAAGAGTTATCAGAAACGGTAAGCAAATTGCCGATGTTAAGCTTGCTAACCTTAAGAGATTTAAAGATGAGGTTAAGGAAGTATCATCAGGTTATGAATGCGGTATCAGCCTTGACGGATGGGATGATGTTCAGGCAGGCGATATTCTTCAGGCGTATGTAGTAGAGGAATATAGGGACTGATTATGGCAGGATTTCATATTGACAGAATAAGTGAAGATATTAAAAGAGAAATAGTTTCGATTATGCGTGAACTTAAAGATCCGAGAATCAGCGATATGCTCACTGTGGTAAAAGTTGATGTCAGCGGGGATTTAAGCTATGCAAAGGTATATATCAGTGCAATTGACGGAATTGAATCGGCTAAAAAGTCGGTTAAAGGGCTTGAAAGTGCGCAGGGATATATCAGGAAACAGCTTGGTACAAGGCTTCATTTAAGAAAAAGCCCTGAACTTAAATTTATTGCAGATGATTCAATTGAAAAAGGAATGGACCTTTTTGAAAAAATTAAGGAAATAACTCATGAAGATTAGTGTAAATGAATGTGCGAATACACTTAAGGAAAAGGATAATATTCTTATTCTTACTCATGCAAATCCTGACGGGGATACACTCGGCTGCGGATATGCATTGTGTCGCGCACTTATGAAAATAGGAAAAATCTGCTCTGTTATAAATGCAGATAATATTCCTAAAAAGTACAATTATCTTTTTGACGATATTGTCGAAATAAAATTCAAACCTGATTATATTGTTGCTGTTGATGTGGCAACAGTTAATCTGTTAGGCGGACTTGAGGAGCAATATAAGGTTGATATGTGCATTGACCACCATTCAACCAACACGGAATATGCCGATTTATTGCTTCTTGAGGATGTTCCGGCGGCGTGCCAAATTATGTATGATGTGGTACTTGCCCTCGGTATTGAAGTTGATAAAAAAATTGCAGATTGCCTTTATACCGGCCTTACTACCGATACAGGATGTTTTCGCTATGATTCAACAACTGCGCAAACTTACCGTGTTGCCGCCGACCTTATTGAAGCCGGTGCCGATAACGGAAGAATAAACCGCATTATGTTTGAAACAAAGACTAAAACATATGCAAGGCTTGAAAGGCTTGCTATTGAGTCAATGCGCTTTTATGAACACGAGAGAGTTGCGGTTATTACCGTTACACAGGAGATGTTTCAGCTTACAGGCTCAAATGCACAGGAAACAGAGGGCTTAGCACCTTTAACCCGCCAAATCGAAGGCGTTGAAATCGGCATTACAATTCAGGAAAAGCCTGACGGAACCTGTAAGGCTTCTATTCGTACATTTGAAAGTGTAAATGCGGCAGAACTTGCAAAATGCTTTGGCGGCGGCGGTCACGCACAGGCGGCAGGCTGTCGATTCGATTGCGATGTTAAAGAAGCAAGGCGCTTGCTTGTTGATAAATGCAGGGAGATACTCGAATGACGGGTATAATATGTATAAACAAAGATAAAGATATTACTTCTTTCGGTGTAGTTGCAAAAATCAGGGGAATAACTCGCGAAAAAAAAGCCGGGCATACAGGCACGCTTGACCCAATGGCAACAGGTGTTTTGCCTATTATGCTTGGCGGTGCAACAAGATTTTTAAACTATTTACCCGACAGTGATAAAGGCTACCGTGCCGAATTTATGCTTGGCAAAACAACAGATACGCTTGATATTACCGGCAATGTGACGGGTGAATATGAAGTAAATGTTTCATTAGCCGATGTAGAGGCGGCACTTGATGATTTTAAAGGTGAAATCGAGCAGGTTCCGCCTATGTATTCGGCAGTCAGTGTTGACGGTCAGAGACTTTATGACCTGGCACGCCGTGGCATTGAAATTGAAAGGCAGGCAAGAAAAGTTGAAATCAAGTCACTTTCGCTTTGCAAAGAACTTTCAAATGAAAAAGAAAATGTTTATACAATTGATGTTGTGTGTTCGAAAGGTACATATATAAGAAGTCTGATTGATGATTTAGGCAAAAAGCTTGGTACCGGGGCAGTAATGACTGCGCTTGAGCGTACACTCGCAATGGGATTCACACTTGATGATTGTGCCACGCTTGGTGAAATGCAGGAAAGGCGAAACAGCGGCAAAGGATTTGAAGATGTTTTGATAAACATTGAAAAAATGTTTTCATCTTTTGAACGCGTTTATGTATCACCTGCTCAGGCAAAAAGATTTCAAAACGGCGGTGCACTTGATATTAACAGAATCAAAAAAAAGCTTGAAAACAAGGTTTATACTGTATATTCAGGTGATATTGGATTTCTCGGACTTGGAAAATGCGATACGCAAAAAGGCGAACTTTCCGTTGAAAGATTGCTTGTTAAGCGTGATTAAAATGGTATGAAAAATAATGACATTGTTACAAGGCGAGCTGTTGCATTAGGTGATTTTGACGGAATGCACAAAGCTCACAAAACAGTAATTACCGGTGCTGAAAACACCGTGATTTACTGTGTTAATAACAAATTTTCGCTTTTGCAAAAAAGTCTGTTTAAAAAGCGTTATCCAAACTGCGTGTTTGCGGATTTTGAACAGATTAAGCATATGGACGGCGAAGACTTTATAAATAAAATTTTACTTGACAGATTCAGGGCGCAAACGGTTTTATGCGGCTTTAACTTCAGATTCGGCAAAAATGCGTCTTGGTCGGCTCTTGATATGAGAAATTATCTTGAAAAAAAGGATGTTTGGGTAAGAATACTTGAACATTTGGATTTTGACGGTGAGCCGATTTCTTCAACAAGAATAAGAAAATGCGTCAGTGACGGTAAAATAGAGCAGGCAAACGATATGCTCGGTTATAATTTTACATTTGAATCAAAAGTTGTTTCAGGTGATATGAGGGGAAGAACAATAGGTTTCCCTACTCTTAATCAGCATTTGCCAAGCGGGCTTGTTGTGCCAAAATACGGTGTGTATGAAAGCCGCACTTTTGTAAATGACAAGGAATATAAATCTTTTACAAATATCGGGATAAGGCCTACTTGGCGCCTTACATCTCCGCTGTCGGAAACACATATTTTTGATTTTTCCGGTGATTTGTATAATGAAAATATTCGTATTGAACTTGTCAGATATTTGAGGGAAGAAAAGGAATTTTCATCAGTTGATGAACTTAAAAAGCAGTTGAAGTATGACAAAAGCAGTATTATTTGATTTTGATGAAACTCTTCAGGACAGAACAGAGGCATTTGAAAAATATATGGATTTATTTTTTGACGAATTTTGCCCAGGTTTGCCACAAAAAGAGCGTGAAAAAAGAAAAGAGGATATGCGCATTACCGGCAATGGCGGCTATGTTGACAGGGAAGAATGGTATGCAAATCTTATAAAAATGTGGCATTGGGAAAATGCACCGTCAAATAAAGAGCTTGCAAAGCATTATGATTACCGCTTCGGTGATTGCTGTGTGATATTTGAGCATACGGTGCCGCTTTTAAAGGAACTTAAAAATCGCGGATATATTGTCGGCATAATAACAAACGGACCGTCATATTTGCAAAATCATAAGCTTGATGAAAGCGGATTGAGGAAATATTGCGATATTACCGTTGTAAGCGGTGATGTGGGAATACATAAGCCAAACCCTAAATTATTTGAATATACAGCAGACAAGCTTGGCTTACCTGCAAATGAATGCACATATGTGGGTGACCACCCGATAAATGATATTCAGGGTGCGCTTGATGCCGGAATGAAGGCAATTCGTATGAATTGGGGTTGGTTTAAAGGCAGAGATTTAAGAGAAGATGTGCCTGTCATTGATGATATTATAGATGTTTTAAAGTATGTATAATTGATTTTTGGTATTCAAAACGGCGAAAAAAGTCTTTTTTATGTGCAAATGTTCAATATTGTAAAATTACTTGACTTTATATAAAATTGAATTTATAATAGTTATAGTTATTTGAAAGGGGTTCAAAATTATGAATTTCAAAAAGTTTTTAAAGGTTGTTAGCGCGATTGTTGCTATTGTAGGTGTAATTGCCGGTATTTATGTTGTTATTCAAAAGCTTACAGCTCATAAGGAGCCTGAGTATTTTGATGACAATGATTTCTTTGAATGTGACAATGAAATCGAGATTGTTGAAGCTAAAGCAGAAGAACCAGAGGAAGCACCAAAGGAAGAAAAGAAAGCTCCTGCTAAGAAATCAGCTCCTAAAAAAGCAGCAAAAAAAGCTCCTGCAAAGAAGAAAGCTGAGTAATAATTATTAGCTTGACGACTTTGGTTATACTAAGGTCGTCAATTTTTTTATGTTTTATTTGAATCGGAGGAAAATATATGTACAGTGCAGGTTTGGTACTCGAAGGCGGTGGCTTGCGTTGCGCTTATGAAAGCGGCGTGTTAGATGCTTTTATGGAAAACGGTATCACTTTTCCTTATGTAATCGGCGTTTCAGCAGGCAGCTGTAACGGTGTATCATTTATTGCGAAGAATTTATACCGTATGAGAGATATTATGATTGATTATGCTCACGATAAAAGATATATGGGCGTTAAATCTGTATTTGAAAACGGTGAATTTTTAAATACCAAATGGATATTCGGCGAACTTTCATATCAAATGTTTCCGCTTAATTACGATGAATTTGAAAAAAGCGGCAGTAAATTTTGTGTTGTGGCAACTAATGCGGCAACAGGCAGAGCGGAATATTTTTATCCGACTGAATTTCGTGACGGATGTGATGAAATTCACGCATCTTGCGCGCTCCCGCTTGTTTCAAAGCCGGTTTTAATCGGTAAAGATTATTATTGTGACGGCGGTGTTGTAGATTCTATTCCGCTTCAAAGGGCTTATGATGACGGATGTGAAAAATGTGTTGTTATACTCACACAAGACAGACATTTTACAAAAAAGCCGATAGGTCACGAAAAGGCAGTTAAAAAGGTACTTCATAAATATCCACTCACAGCCGAAGCTGTTATTAGAAGGCATGAAATGTATAACAGGCAAAGGAAATTTGTTTTTGAAGAGGAAAAGGCGGGCAATATACTTGTTATAGCTCCCCGTTCCTCGCTTGATTTTCATACACTTGACAGCGAACCTATGAAAATTAAGCATATTTATAATCTTGGCTATGAGCAAGGAATTGCGAAAATAGATGAAGTTAAAGAATTTTTAGCTAAATAAGTATAAAAACTCCCGATGATTTATCATCGGGAGTTTAGACTGTCGATAAAGTGGCTAAAGCGCGCCTCGTCTAAAGAAATTCCGTGTTTGAATAAATTTTACAAAATTTATAATAAACACTCCATTCATTTCTCCTCTCCCCAAAAAGCTCACGCTTTTCGAGGGCCCCGAAATTAAATTAACTTTTTGCCTCCCTTGTAAAGGGTGCGGGTCTCCGGTGGAGACCTCTGCACAAAGTGCAGAAGCACCGACCGAACCGACAGGTGAGACGGTGGGTGCAACTTGTTGCACTCGGAGGGATTGAAAAATAGCTTGGACATCGAGTCCAAGCTATTTTTGGCGCTTTCCGTCTTTTGCTCGGGGGCAGTACCATTGTACAGCTCCCACTCGCAAAATACGAAATTTATCTCACTTTCTCAAAGTCTACCAGCGTGTTTGTTATTACTTTTTTGAATCAAGTGATTTTGTTATTTTTACATTTACGAAAATTGTTATACCCGTAAGTAAAAGGCCGAATATAATACTGATAAAGCAGGAGCCTTTTACCGCATTGCCGAAAGCCTGCGAATATACCTGCGGTGATATATCAAGCCTCTGTGCTGTTTTAAATATCAGGCACAAAACAGAAGATACCGTAAATATCATACCTGAAGTGGTGAGCGAAGCAAAAATGTTAAACATTATTTCGCGTGAACGCCTGTATAAAACAAGAAGCATAATAATAGGCACAGCCATAAGCAACATTCCTATTGATATAAGGCGGGAAGAATTACTGTTTAATGTGCCGATGTAGCTTACGAGAGTATCGGCATTGTTAAAACCAAAGCAATCGTTATATGCTTCGGTAGCTTTTATGGCAGTGTTGTGTATAAGTTCGCTGTCATATTGCATATTGTTTCCCTCAAGATACTCTTTGCAAAGCGATTCAAACTGCTTAATTTGATTTTTTGAGTACAATGTAGGATTTTGGCGTGAATATAATTTGCCTATTACATTTGATGCGGCAGTATCGTTTGTTTTAAACACGGAGTCAAACACTCTTGCCGGAATAGTGCTTTGCGCTTCCAGTACGGCAACCCTGTCTTCAAACGCCTTTTCGCATTGCTCATTTACATTGCTGTATTCAAAAATACGGTTCATATACCCCTCGTTTAAAACGGTGGATTTGGCAATAAGCGTGCCGAAAAATAAAATAGAACCGACAGAAAAAAGCATTGTTAGGATAAAGCACATAGCTTTTCGCGATTTTGAAAGTGTCATATGCCCTCCTATGCGTTTACTTTTGTGCCGGTTTTCATAACTGCAACACAAACATAATATTCATTTGATATTCCTGCGCCCACGCTGTTATCGGTATAAAGCACCAGCGCCCTTGAAAGCCCGGCGCCGACTTTTTTCAGCTCGTAATCGTTTTTAACCGTAAGCGTTTTTATTACTTCATATTCGTATGATGAATAAAAGGTGTCAATATTTATTAAATCACCTTTTGAAGCAAGCTTGATTTTAGAACTGTTGTTTTTATAAACTTGCGCAAAGCAAGGCCCTATTTCGCCCGGCAAAGTGCTGTTTAAATCAATGTTGAATTTATCATTTGCGTTTACTGCACTTGCATTATAAATAAGCGGCAGGCTTTTATCTTCAAAATTCACATTGCCGATTATTGAATTAGCCTCAAGCTTTTGAAAAGATGATTTTGCAATAATTCCGTTTTCTTCTTTAATATCAAGCGAAGTGACTTTTTTGATTTCATCACTTTGAACGCTTGCGTTTATAAAAGAGTTGTTTGATTCAAGTATATCAACACTTCCCACAAATAAAACGGAAAGTATTATTGCAAGAACTACGGGAAGAAAAATCCCGTTTAAAACTAATCTTTTTTCATTTTTTGTCATATTAAGCCTGTTATCTGTTCATATCCTGCGCCTGAAGAGCATTTTGCATAAAGTTATTCTTCTTCTTTTTAGGTTTGTATGCAGGTGGGTTTTTAAGCTTTTTCATAAGTTTGCTGTTATTCTTGGCAGTGAGCTTGTTAATTTCGTGAACAGGGCCTGACATATATTCTGACATATATTTATCTGCAACTGCCATCATATCCTTGTCATTTTGCATTGCACCCAAAATTGTTACGCCGATAACATCCTGCACTTCGTTTGTGCCGTCTTCGTAAACTTCGTTAAGCATTTTGAAAAGCTTTTTCTGCTCTGCTGTGTTTCCGTTTTTGATTACATCAAGCACCTTTGCAGTTCCGATTTCTGTAAAAAATGTTTCAGGTAAAAATTCGCCGTAAGCAACAATGTTTTTCTTGATTTCATCCTTATATTCAGGGTAGAGTGTGCCGAAACGGTTTGCAAGTGAGTCGCAATCGTAGCTGATGATTCCGTTTTTGGCCTTGGTTCTTGATACAGCTTTCGGCATCTTGACCTTATCAAGATTTACTTGTTTTCTTGCCTTGAAAATGCCTGATATTTCATCGTTGATTTCATTGCCGAGACTTTTTGCATCTTTTTCATTATAAGCTTCGGCATCGTAAAGCGAGCGTGAAATTGTTTCAAACTTCGGCTCGTCTGCCTCGTAATCATAGCAGCATTCAAATGCCATTGTGCTTGCCTGCATATCATAAGCAATTCTGTAAGCTCCTTTTTCGCCGGCAAAAGTAATGCTCTTTTCATCTTCGTTTACTTTTTTAAATTCAAGTTCGGTATTTGTTTGATTAAGCTGTTTTTCAGCAATTTTGAAAACTTCACTAATTTCCATATCTTTATCTGCTCCAAAAATAATATTAAATCAAAGTTTTTAATTAGCTTATTATAACATTAAAAAGGCCGGTTGTCACTATATTTTTTATATATAAACTGTAAATATATTATAATTATAAAAA